>Ga0156170_1077_pt4 | contig 25977 bp, 29 predicted proteins | sample RifCSPlowO2_12_FD_107823 | JGI IMG/M metagenome (GOLD analysis project Ga0156170, IMG submission 107823) | Acidobacteria bacterium RIFCSPLOWO2_12_FULL_54_10
GCTTACAACTTGCGCGGACCCTGTTTTCCCGCCGATATCCAAGCCTGGCACCCTCGCTCTGCCGCCAGTGCCACCTTCATTGACTACTCCATAGAGTGCATTGGTCACAATCGCGACCGTGCTGTCCTGTAACGAGGGTTGGGGCGTCGTCTGGCGAGCCATTCTGATACCTGGAGGAGCAATCTGGTCAGCGACCAAATGAGGCCGCGGGAATAATCCTCCGGAAGCAATGCCTCCAATGCTAAACGCTAATTGCAGAGGTGTGACGGTTAATGCCCCCTGCCCTATGGCTACGGATATTGTTTCTCCGGGATACCACTTCTCATGGAAAACCCGTTCTTTCCATCCCGGCGATGGCATGATTCCGGTGGATTCATTGGGAAGATCGATGCCTGTTTCCTGCCCGAGCCCCATCCGAGATGAATACTCAGCCATTTTATCGATTCCCAAATTTTTACCAACGTTATAAAAAAACACATTGCATGAATTCACAATCGCCTGATGAACATTCACGTGACCATGACCGCCGCGCAGCCAGCATTGAAATGATCTGCCATAGAAGGACGCGCTGCCCGGACAGTAGAAGGTCGTGCTTTCATCGATAACACCTGATTCCAAAGCTGTTGCCGCCATCAGAATCTTATAGACCGATCCTGGCGCAAGTTGTGCCTGGATAGCTCGATTGAGCAATGCATTACCGGGACCGGCGGAGAGATCATTCCATGCTTGCTGAGAAATTCCGCCTATAAATGCGTTTGGGTCAAAGGATGGCCGACTCACCAAAGCCAAGACTTCCCCCGTGCGGGGGTCCAGTGCAACCACAGCGCCCACCTTTGCTTGAAAAGCGGTTTCGGCTACTTCCTGCAAGTCGTAATCAATCGTTAGCCGCAGATCTGTTCCTGGTATGGGAGAAATTTCATCCAGGACAGCTACCTCCACTCCTCGGCTATTGACGGCCACTCGGCGTGCACCATCGACTCCCTGTAGGATTGCATTGTATTGGCGCTCAATTCCGGATTTGCCTATCTTGTCGCCGGGATTGAGCATCTTCATTTTAGGATTTTCCAATTCTTTTTCAGAAACTTGCGCCACATACCCAAGCATGTGTGATGCAAAACCATTGGCGGGGTAAACTCTGCTTTGCGCGACAACTATGTCCAACTCTGGAAATTCACTGCGATGAGATTCAACAAATGCCACCTGTTTCCAATCTGCTATCTCGCGAAGAACAATTGGAGCATAGGGCGCTCGCTTTTCAGATACCTTGATCAGACCGATTAAATCATCTGCATTTAACCCCAGGCCGTTTGCGAGCTCGCTTGACTTCTCTATTACCTGTTCCCGATCACTCCATTGGGCTATGATGCTGAACGTTGGGATGTTCTCGGCAATTACCTTACCGCTGCGGTCCAGAATTCTTCCGCGTGGGGCATGAATTGGGAGAGTCTTGATGTGGTTTCGGTCGGCAAGCTCGGAGTAATAATCTGACTGCAAAACCTGCATTCTCCAGAAAACAACAAGGAAAAACAAAAAAATCCCTGCTACGCTCCATTGAAGAAGCGTCATCCGGGATTCGGCGAAGCGATTTTCTTTCTGAGCAAACTCCATCAGCGAGGAGTTTCCTATTTTCAATAAGTTACGTAACCTCGATCAGCACAAAACCGGATGTTCATACAGGTTTCCTAAGCCGATCCAGTAAAATATATAATAACACACCGATTACGGCATTAACAAGCCCGCCGAGCACCCCCCTCACGCCGTTTAGTTCACTAGATTGGCCTAGCACTAAAGTGCCCAAACCATAAATCAGAACAACCTGCAACAGGTAGAAAATAAATAGAATAAATACTCGAACCCGAAATCCCTCCGTATCCAAAAGCGAACTTAAACTGGGGGTAACATATCCGATAACTGTTTTTGCCGATCCAAATAATCCTATAGGTCCTCCCGTTAAACTGTCTTGCGCAATACCGATGATTGCCCCAGCAAGCATAGAAGGGATGGGACTGCGGCGAGTAAGCCCATAGTAAATTAATACCAGTAGCGGTAAATCAAGAAGACTTGCACTGCTCCAATACAATGGAAGATACGCTTGAATCGCCAGTGCGAACAAAGGAATCAGGACAAGCGCAGGAACTGTTAGTTGATATACTTCGGTTTTACGAGGCGTGTAATATATCGCCACTTGAGATTACCCCTTTTCGCAGAATGAAGATGAAGCTATCATGAGCGGGCTGGAAGGGTCAATTTCGAGAACAAATGGTTAGCTTGACAACCTGACAACGGCCCGGTACTGTGGCTCGTATGGCAATGAAAAAATCCTCCCCACTTAAAATTTTGATCGCAGCTTCTGAAGGAGTTCCTTACTCTAAAACAGGAGGGTTAGCCGACGTTATCGGCGCTCTTCCTGGGGAACTCTCTGGACTGGGAATGCAAGTGGCTGTGGTTTTGCCGCGGTATCGTCAAACAAAGCTGGATAAACCAAAAATCTTGATCCCCAGTTTGACCGTTTCTCTTGGCAATACGCTACACTTCCCCGCAATTTGGACGAAAAAGGGAAAAGAAGACGTAGAGTGGTTTTTTGTGGATTATCCGCCGTTTTTCGACCGCGACTCGCTATACGTGGGCCGCGATGGCACGGACTATCCGGATAATCCCGAACGCTATTCTTTGTTCAGCCGCTGTGTTCTGGAAATTGCCAAGAGAGAGTTCCAGCCGGACGTGATCCATTGCCACGACTGGCAGGCCGGACTGACGCCTGTCTTGATGAAAACCGCTTATGCCTCCGACCCGCTTCTAAGCGGGATACCAAGTATTTTCACGATTCACAACATTGGCTACCAAGGGCAATTTCCCACAGACGCACTGCTTAAAAGCGGATTGAGCTGGGATCTGTTCACAAAGGAACGGCTGGAATTTTACGGAAAGGTTAATTTTCTGAAAGGAGCGCTGGTTTATTCCGACTGGATCACGACGGTCAGCCGAAAATACAGCCAGGAGATCCAGACTGCGGAATACGGCTTCGGTCTGGAAGGAGTCCTGCAAGAGCGCACTGGCCGGATCAGCGGAATTCTAAACGGCGTCGATTATTCTGAATGGGACCCGTCAGTCGACCGCTTGATCGCCGCCAATTACAATCCTTCGAATCTCGCTGGCAAGGCAGTATGCAAGAAGGATGTAATGGAGCAGTTCGGGTTCAAGGATAAGAATTCCGACTGGCCGCTGCTGGGAATTGTTTCGCGATTTGCTCAGCAAAAAGGGGCGGATCTTATCACTGCTGCTGCGGAACAACTATTGACGCGGAATGTTCGTCTGATAGCGCTGGGAAGTGGTGAGCCGGTTTATGAAGCGATGTTCCGGGATTTGGCAAAGCGATATCCGGATAAAGTCGGTGTGAAGATTGCTTATGACAATACCCTGGCGCACAAAATAGAGGCGGGCGCGGATATGTTTCTGATGCCCTCTCACTACGAGCCTTGCGGCTTGAACCAAATATATAGTCTGCGGTATGGAACGGTTCCGGTGGTTCGCGCAACGGGCGGATTGGATGATACGATTGAAGAGTACAATCCAAATACCGGCACGGGAACTGGCTTCAAATTTTCCAAAGTCGCGGCAGAGGATTTCCTAAAAGCCCTGTTCAAGGCCTTGTCAGTATATTCTGATTCTGCGAAGTGGAAGCTGGTCATGCGAAACGGCATGAAGAAGGATTTCTCGTGGAAAAACTCTGCCGGTCAGTATCTTGATCTTTACAGAAAATTGGCGCAAAAGAAATCGGCCTCTAAAACACAATGAACTGTCCTTGAATCATTTTCTTCATCAGGTCATCCAATAATACTGAGTTGCCATATTTTAGGTATCGAAAGAAGTTAAGGAGGAAATTGGTAATGGCTGGAAATGTACTGGAAGTTACAGATGATTCGTTTGAAAAGGAAGTTCTTCAATCTGTACAGCCCGTACTGGTGGATTTCTGGGCGGCGTGGTGCGGCCCCTGCCGCATGATTGCCCCAACGGTAGAAGCGTTGGCGAACGAATATGCTGGCAAAGCGAAAATTACAAAAGTAAATGTGGATGAAAACGCAAACACCCCTTCTAAGTATGGCATTCGAGGGATTCCTACTTTGCTGATTTTCAAGAACGGCCAAGTAAAAGAGCAGTTAGTGGGCGCCGCTGGACGAGATGCAATTGAAAAATTGTTATTAAAACATCTTTAGGTAGCTTTGATGTCTTCCCGCCGCACATCCCCGTCAATCTTAATCACTACAGTATCGGTATAATGATCCGATTTTTATTGAGCAGACGGCATTTCCAGTTTACGATGTCTGTTGGGCTGATCTTCGGCAATAAATCTTGATGAACTGGAATACATGCGCAATCTGCTTGTGGTAGGCGCTCAGTGGGGCGATGAAGGCAAAGGCAAGGTCGTTGACCTGCTGGCGGAGAGTTTTCAAATTGTCGCCCGCTACCAGGGCGGCCACAACGCGGGCCACACCGTCGTCATCGGATCTCAAACTTTCGTTCTTCAGCTCATCCCTTCTGGAATTTTGCGGAAAGAACTAAAAGCCGTCATCGGAAATGGCGTGGTGGTTGATCCGGCGGCTTTACTGCAAGAAATTGAAGTCTTGGAGAAAAATGGCATCACCACTCCAGGACGATTGTTCATCAGCAATCGCGCGCATTTGATTTTTCCTTACCATCAGGCTATTGAACGCGTGATGGAAAACTCCGCAACCGGACAGAAAATCGGCACCACTTCTCGCGGCATCGGCCCAGCCTATGAGGACAAAACCGGCAGGCGCGGTATCCGCGTGGCGGACAGCTTTGATGAAAAGCAGTTCCGCGAATTGGTCGCCTCCAACGTCGAGGAGAAGAAAGCTGCCATCGCGGCAAAGGGTGGCTCTCTACAGATGGACGCCCAGGAAATTGCCAGCAGCTATCTCGAGTTGTGCCGTCGGCTGCATCCTTTGGTAATCGATACTTCCAAATATCTCAACAATGAGATGAGTGCGGGCAAAGCGGTTCTTCTGGAAGGGGCTCAGGGAACACTGTTGGACGTAGATCATGGAACTTACCCCTTTGTCACCTCTTCCAATGCCACGGCTGGCGGCGCCTGCACAGGTTTAGGAATCGCCCCAACTCGAATCTCCGGCATTGTCGGCGTGGCCAAAGCCTACACGACACGTGTCGGCAACGGCCCATTTCCATCGGAGGCACACGATGTCGCTGGTGAGGCTCTGCGCAAGCGTGGACATGAATTCGGCTCCGTGACCGGACGGCCACGGCGTTGTGGCTGGCTTGATATTCCTTTGCTTCGTTACAGCGCGATGATCAACGGCCTGGATGCTCTGATCATCACAAAGCTGGATGTGCTGGACGAACTGGAGGAAATTCCTATTTGCACTTCGTATGAAATCGCAGGGAAATCAACTCTGGAAATTCCAGCGCGGATAGACGAACTTGCGCGTGTTCAGCCCGTATATCACACAATGCCAGGCTGGAAGCAATCCACATTTGGTTGCAAGCGATATGAAGATTTGCCCGCCAAGGCCCGTGCCTATCTTGAATTTATTCGTAAGCAAGTCGGCATTGAGATTTCCATGATTTCTACCGGACCGGAGCGCAGCCAGACCATTCTTATGCCGGGTACGCGGCTGGATAAGCTGCTTCCCGCACCGCTGGTCATTCATTAATCTTAGCCGTTCAACGGGTAGCTGTGGCCATTCTCACGTTCCAAGCCGCAAGAAAAACGGTTCTTGAAAAAATCCTGCATAACAGGCCTCTTCCGATCCAAGAATTTGTCCCAATCTTGCAAACCACCGGCCGCGTACTGGCACAAAACGTCTTGGCGGATCGCGATTTCCCGCCGTTTCCCCGTTCGACACGCGATGGCTATGCGGTGCTCAGTGCGGATATTAGTAGCCCGCCTGTGAAACTGCGCTGTGCGGGGCTGGCTCGTGCAGGCACTTCATTTAATGAATCCATGGTCTCCATGCAATGCGTGGAAATCATGACCGGCGCTGCCGTTCCCCAGGGAGCTGATGCCGTCGTTATGGTCGAGCATACTCAGCGGCAAGGCGATTGGGTTGAAATCCAAAAACCGGCAGCTTCTGGAGAAAACATTGTCTGGCAAGGAAGTGAGGCTCGTCAGGGAGACGAGGTAATCCCTCAAGGTCGTCGTCTTGGTTATTCAGAAATCGCCATGATGGCAGCCGTCGGTTTATCGGATGTGTCCGTTTACCAGAAGCCTCGCGTAGCTATTCTTCCCACCGGCGATGAAATCGTCGATGTGGCTGCGACTCCTGGACCTTTTCAGATTCGCAACAGCAATAGCTATTCCCTGCAAGCTCAAGTGGCATCCTCTGGAGCAACCGCGATCCCTTTAGGGATAGCGCCGGATGGAGAAATACGGCTGCGCCAGTTGATTGTGGAGGGACTGACCTGCGACATATTATTGCTCAGCGGAGGCGTCTCCGCCGGACGCTTCGATCTGGTTGAAAAGGTGTTGAGCGAATTAGGGGCAGAATTTTATTTTGAAGGCGTTAGCATGCAGCCGGGCAAGCCTTTGGTATTCGGCACGGTTAATGGAACATTTTTCTTTGGATTGCCGGGCAATCCTATATCGACGATGGTTACTTTCGAATTATTCGTATGCCCCGCTCTAAGAATTCTTGGAGGTGAGAATTTTCACCCCCAGCCCTTTTTGAAGGCTCGGCTAGCAAAAAATATTCGGCGCAAGCCTGGATTAGCTTCCTTCTTGCCAGCTATTCTTGAGGGTGACTCATACGATCCGGTGGTTTCTCCGTTAGAATGGAAAGGATCAGGCGATCTAGCCAGCTTGAATCGCGCCAATTGTTACCTGGCTGTTCCGGAGCAGGCCGAAGAGCTTCAAGCTGGACAATGGGTATCGGTGCTGCCTCGTTAAGTGATTGCGGAGTCTGAATCCATGGCAGAGTTTTCTCATTTCGGAAAAGATGGTTCCGCGAAGATGGTTGATGTGACCTCGAAGCCAGCAACTTCGCGCCGAGCGCGCGCGCAGGGCTTTGTGATGATGTCCCGCGATGTGATTAAAAGTTTGCCGCGTAATCCGAAAGGAAATCCCTTGGAGATCGCCCGCATTGCGGGAATCACCGCTGCGAAGCAAACTGCCGCATTGATTCCGTTGTGTCATCCGCTGCCTTTAACGCACGTTGACGTCGATATCCGCGTAGAATCAAAGGGGCTGCGTGTGGAGTCTACTGTAGCCACTCGCGCCGTGACCGGCGTGGAGATGGAAGCTTTGACGGCTGTCAGCGTAGCCGCACTGACCATTTATGATATGTGCAAAGCGGTTGACAAATCGATGGTGATTACCGATATTTGCCTTCTTGAAAAGTCCGGAGGAAAAAGCGGCCGTTACGTCCGAGAGGTGAAGAAGCGGGGAAGGAAACACGATGGCGCGTAATGACACCAAAGTCTTGCTCGTAGACGACAATCCGATCATTTTGGATTTGATGCGCCAGGGTGTAGAAGAACTCGCGCACGTTTCTACTAATACAAATTCTTCAGAAGCTTTCCAGCATTGTTTGGAGGAACCACCCGACCTCCTCATCTGTGATTACAGAATGCCCGGCATGGACGGAGGGCGCTTGGTCCAGCAGCTCAAGCAGCGGCCGGAAACTCAAAACGTGCGTGTGATTTTGGTGGCCACGAAAGCCGATATTGATGAGAAATTGCAGCCCATGACGGACATGGTGGAGGATTTCTTCATTAAACCTTTTTTCGTCAAGGATCTGACCGCAAAAGCGAAAAGAGTCATCGATAAAATCTATTTGGAAAAGATGCAACAACATGCTCCAGCTGAAGGCACCATACGCGGGCGGCTTTCGGAAATGAATTTAATTGACTTGCTCCAATCTCTGGAATTGGGACAAAAGACCTGCCTGTTGACCCTCACTCAAGAGGGCCAATCTTGCCAGATGTTTTTCGCGGATGGACAAATTCATCATGCGGAATTGGGTTCAGTTATCGGCGATGAGGCGGTCTATGGCGTGGCTGGGTGGAGCGATGGTTCCTTTGAAATTAATTTCAATTCCAAATCAGATAAGAAAACAACAACGCGGTCTACGCAAGGCTTATTGATGGAAGCGCTCCGTTTGCACGACGAATCCACTCGCGACTCCTAATATCCGATGACTAAATATCGTGCTGCGATTCTTACGGTCAGCGATTCTGTCTGCGCAGGCTCCAGAGTAGATCGCTCCGGCCCTGCCGTGGCTGAGGTTCTTGAAAAAAACGGATGGGAAATTGCCGAACGCACAGCCGTTCCCGATGAGATGACAGCCATCACTTCGGCGCTATGGGAGCTATGTTCGCGATCACCGGCCTTGATCGTAACTGTAGGCGGAACAGGGCTAGCCGAGCGCGATGTGACTCCGGAAGCCACGCGTGCCGTAATTACCCGCGAAATTACTGGATTGGCGGAACAAATGCGGAGAGTGGGCACAAACTCTACCCCAAGGGCAATTCTCTCGCGTGCGCTGGCGGGAATTTCTGGCAAAACGATTATCTTGAATCTCCCAGGGAGCCCAAAAGGCGCGGTGGAATCGCTGCTGTCTGTAATTGGCGTTTTGGAACACGCCGCGGATTTAATAGCCGGTGATACTCAACATCCGGAAAATTCCGGCTGAACGATATCACTTTGATCTGGAGAATCCATAAGTACATTTACACGGTCCAGTTGCAGGTTTATATTGTCTATAGGGAATGCGAGGTTTTACGATCAGGAAAGGAATTCCAATGAACTCCGCCGAACTCATTCAATTAATCCAAAAAGATATCCAGCGATTGATCAGCATGCTGATCCCTCAATTGCGATCTAACATCGGCACAAGCCATTACCGGCGTTTGACGGAGGAACAAATGTTCCAACGCCTGCAAACTGCATATTCAGATCTCATCTTGTGGCTCCAGAATCAAGATGACGCACCTTTGCGCGCAGCGGGCGAATCCTCCGGAAGACAGCGATTTGTCGAGGGCATACCCTTAGGACAAACGGTGCTGGCTCTCGTGCTGGCAGAAAAGCATTTCTGGAGATATTTACGAAGTTCTGCCATCGCGGTTGATGATGAAACTCAGGAAAAGGTAAACAATTTCTTCCAGAAAAGGATTTATTATACGAGCCGTGGTTATGAATCCGCACTGGCGGAATCAGGCCTGTCAGCGCCTCCCGTGCAGACGGAAACCCACGAGACATCCGTAACCAAGCCCCAGGCAGAAGGATCAATGGAAATAAGCCGCGGGGGCCAAGTTGGCGAGCAAGGCGGTTAGCTCCTCCACTCATTTGCCTTCTTGCGCAGTCTGATTTTTGTGCCTCGGTCAAAGAACAGATTTCTGAATTAATATCTCAATTTCTATGCAGGCCGTGTTGACCGGGGCAAGCTGGCATGGTAGTCTCGCAAGTTGCTGAATCGGGGAGGACTACTTGGCGGAAATTATCCCGGTGAGTTCCAGTAAACCGGAGGATGAAATAATTTCATATGCTGCGAATGTAATTCGCCGTGGTGAATTGATCGCTTTCCCAACGGACACCTTATATTGCATTGCTGCTGATCCATTCAACTTGTCGGCAGTCGGCAAGGTTTTTGAAGCCAAAAGCCGCGCCTGGGACCGCTCCCTTCCGCTTTTCGTAAATTCCATCGATCAGGTTTCTCAACTGGCGAAAGATTTGCCTTCCCGTTTCTATCTTCTGGCCCACCGTTACTGGCCAGGCCCTCTCGCAGTGATTGTCGAAGCGGACTCGTGCGTGCCGCTGAAGGTCACTGGAAACACCCGGCGGCTGGCGGTGCGGCATCCCAAGGCCGTGTTAGCTCTGCGTCTGCTAGAAAAATTCGGCATGCCTCTGATCGCCACCAGCGCAAACGTTTCCGGGCACCCCACGGGAAAGGACGCCCATGAGGTTAACGAAGCTTTGGGAGGGCACATCTCGCTGATTCTGGACAGCCCTGTGGGAGAGCAATCCATTGCCACAACTGTCGACGTGACGGTTCCTAAATGGAGATTGATCCGCGAAGGGGCTATCTTGGAAGAGGAACTCAGGGAATTCCTGGGTGATTAATTCGGTTTAAGAATAGTAAAGTTTAGAGCGCCGCAGCGCCGCTGACGACTTCGATCAATTCCTTGGTAATTGTCGCCTGGCGCACGCGATTCATGGTTAGCGTCAAACTCTCGATCATCTCCCCCGCATTATTGGAAGCCGAATCCATCGCAGTCATACGGGCTGCATGTTCCGAAGCGGAGGATTCCAGCAGTGCGCGGAAGATTAGCGTTTCCACATAGCGCGGCAACAACCTCACGAATATTTTCTCCGGGGGCTGCTCGTAAATATAATCCACTTTTGTAAATGCCGAGGCGCGGTCCTGCGCAGGTTTGAAACCGGCCAAGGGCAGCAGCCGATTGACGATTACCCGCTGTGACAACATGCTCTTGAATTCGTTGTAGATTACATAGACCGCATCGCAGTTTCCATCTGCATACGAAGTGATGATATCGCCGGCAATCTCGCGGGCATGGTCAAATGACAAGCGGGAGAAAATGCCGATGTAATCTTTATGAATATTCGCCTTGCGCCGTCGAAAATAATCCCGCGCTTTGCGGCCCACCGGCACCATCTCAACTTTCTGTTGATTGTGGTCTACGAGAAAGCGCTCCGTCGCTCGGTTGATATTGGTATTAAACGCGCCGCAAAGGCCGCGGTCCCCGGAAAGCACTACCACCCGAATCCGCTCTTCGGGACGCTGGACCAGCAAGGGATGTTCCGGCTTCTCCACGCGAGAGACGAGGCTTTGCAGAACTTCCTGCAGCAGATTGGCGAAGGGACGCGCGTCAAAAGCGCGTTCCTGCGCTTTCCGCAATCGCGCGGCGGAAATCATCTTCATTGCTTTGGTAATTTGTTGCGTGCTGCGCACCGTTCGGATCCGGCGGCGCATATCAATCAAACTGGGCATATTTAAGTCTGCTTCTCTGTCGGTAAATGATTATTTTGCGACCGCTGGCGCTGCTGCTTTGCGGTCCGCCAGGAACCGTTCTTTGCATTCCTTGATGACTTTATCCAACTCCGCGCGCATGGCATCGTCGAGCTGCTTGCGGTCCAACATCTTCTGGAGCAGCGATGGATGCTGGGTATCCACAAAGCGGTACAATTCCGCTTCAAACCGTCTCACTTCTTCCACGGTTAAGTCATCCACATGCCCTTTCGTTCCTGCATAAATGGACAGAATCTGCTTGGCGACGGGGAGCGGCGAGTACTGGTCCTGCTTCAGCAATTCCGTTAACCGCTGTCCACGCGACAACATCGCTTGCGTGGCCTTGTCCAGGTCCGAGCCGAACTGCGCGAACGATGCCAATTCGCGAAATTGCGCCAGATCCAGCCGCAATGTTCCAGCGATCTGTTTCATCGCTTTGATCTGCGCGTTGCCGCCGACGCGGGATACGGAAAGTCCTACGTTGATCGCCGGGCGGATGCCGGAATTAAAGAGATCGGATTCCAGGTAAATCTGCCCGTCGGTGATGGAAATAACGTTGGTCGGAATGTAAGCGGAAACGTCGCCTGCCTGTGTTTCGATGATCGGCAGCGAGGTCAGCGAACCGCCGCCATTTTCATCGCTCATCTTTGCGGCGCGCTCCAGCAACCGGGAGTGAAGATAGAAAACGTCTCCAGGGTAGGCTTCGCGTCCGGGCGGGCGGCGCAGCAACAGTGAAATTTCGCGATAGGCTGCGGCGTGCTTGGACAAGTCATCGTAAATGGTCAGCGCATGACGTCCGTTGTCCCGGAAATATTCGCCCATGGCGCATCCTGAGTAAGGTGCCAGGAACTGCATCGGCGCCGGATCGCTGGCCGATGCCACGACCACAATCGAATATTCCATTGCGCCGTAGCTTTCGAGCGTCTTAACGACCTGCGCGACGGTCGAACGCTTTTGTCCAATAGCCACATAGATCGAAATTACGTTCTGACCTTTCTGGTTGATGATCGCGTCGAGCGCCACTGCGGTTTTCCCTGTCTGCCGGTCGCCAATGATCAACTCGCGCTGACCGCGGCCAATGGGGATCATGGCGTCAATGGCTTTGAGCCCCGTTTGCAAAGGCTCCCGCACTGGCATGCGGTCAATCACGCCCGGAGCGATACGCTCCACGGAATAAAACTTGTCGGTCATGATCGGGCCTTTTCCGTCGATCGGACGTCCTAAGGCGTCCACCACGCGCCCAATCAGCGCATCGCCAACCGGCACCTGCATGATCTTGCCGGTGCGCTTCACGAGGTCGCCTTCTTTAATGGCCGTGTATTCGCCCAGCAGCACCGAGCCGACTTGGTCTTCTTCAAGGTTCATGGCGATGCCCGTCACGCCGTGCGGAAGCTCCAGCAGCTCTCCCGCCATGACTTTTTCCAAGCCATAAATACGCGCGATGCCGTCACCGACGGAAATGACCGAGCCTACTTCGGCAACGTTGATTACTGTCTCGAAGTTTTCAATCTGCTGGCGAATGATTTTGCTGATCTCATCCGCTTTGATCTGTGCCATGTTCTCTCCTTACTGGAATCGTTTAATCGTTCAGCAAATCAGTTCGCAGGCGGTCAAGTTGGCCTCTGACCGAGCCATCATAAATCGTACTTCCTACACGAGCCGTGACTCCGCCGATCAAGGCGGGGTCCAAAGCGAACCGCATCTTTACCTGTTTGCCCGTCCTGCGGGATAGAGCCTCGGTGAGCGCTTGCCTATCTTTCTCCTCCAGGGTCCGGGCGGATGTGATCTCGGCTACGACAACTCCCAGCCGTTCATCCAACAACGTGTTGAATGCTTCCACAATTTCCTGCAACCAGTCCATACGCTCATGCTGGAGAACGACTGTTAGAAAATTCTTCGTCAATGGCGCCAAATTCAGGCTTTTTGAAAGTTCGCTAAGCACCGCTGTTTTCTTGGCCGTTGAAACAGCCGGTGTTGAAAACAGAATGGCCAACTCGCTATTTACCTTCATCAAGTCTGCAAATTCCGTCAATTGGCCGGTAATGATCTTAGGATCGGCGGCTGCGGGCGCGCCTGGGGTTGTTACGACATCGGTTAAAGCCCGCGCATAGCGGAACGAAAGTGCGGAGGGCATATCTTACACTCCCCCTTTGCTGGCAGGCTGATCGGATGAAGAGGATTCATTACCTAGCGTCTTCACAAAGAATTGGAAAATCTGCTGATCCGACTGCGCATTGATGGAACTCTGAATTCCCTTTTCCGCCAGACTCACGGCGAGTTCTGCTGTATACACTTTCAACTCGCGCCGCGCTGCTTTGGCTGCGGCTGCTATCTCCTGCTCGGCGGTCCGCACGATTTTTTCCGCGTCCGCTTTCGATGCTTCTTCTATCCGAGCGCTCTCCGCCTTTGCCTCGGTCTGCGACGAGTTTCGCAACTGTTGCAATTCCCGTTCCAGGTTCGTTAGCTTATCTTCGACCGTTGCCAATTTTTGCGTGGCTAACTCCAACGCACGCGCCGAGCAGTCCATCTCTTCCCGGATTGCTTTGGCTCTTTCGTTCAGGAACGGCCCAACCATTTTTTTCGAGAAGAACCAAATGCCAGCCACGATCAGCAGGAAATTGAACCAGTGGAAAATTTCATCCAGCAATCCATGCTCTTCGCCTGCGTGTTCCCCGGCAGCGGCTTCTTCGTGCTGGGCTGCTGCCGCTTGCTCAGCAGGTGCCCCCTCCGCCTGCGGCGCAGGTGCTGTATGCTCTTCGGCAGCAGGTTGTTCCTGAGCAAATGCGGCATCGGATTGCCAATTGGCCACCATCCGCGCGCCCAAGCCGATGACCATCGCCAAAGTCACAACCGTGGCCATTGTATTCCAGCGCTGGTGAGCGGATTTGCGCATGGTTATTGGTTTCTCCCCTGGCTTGACGCTGGTTGCAGGATCACTTGTTGAATCGATCGCGCCAGCTTCTCGCTTTCGACGGCCAGGGATTTCTTGGCCATCTGAACCTCTGTATCCAGTTCCTTGCGCGTATCCGCTACCATGCCCTCCGCCTTCTGGCGCGCATGTTGTACGATCACTGCGCGCACATCGAGGGCTTTCTGCCTCTCCTGCTCCTGATTCTGGTAGATTTCTGCTTTCGCATTGCGCAGGGCCTCTTCGTATTGCCCAGTCTTTTTCTCTGCTTCCGCCACGCTCATCTCCGCGTCCGCCTTTCGCCCTCCCGTAACGCGGTACCGTTCCTGCATGGTCTTCTCCAACGGCTTCATGAAGACCTTCGAAATATAAAAGTAGAGAATCCAAACCAACAGGAAAGTTGGTATGGCGCTAACCAGAATGTTGCCGAGCGCTTCGAGTGTCCCCATAACCCTTGTCTAATCAGCTTTTTGGGAGATTTCCAAACTTCTAAAATTAGCACAGGTAATTCGTGCTGTCAATTATTCCGGTCGCCGATGATTGAATTTTTCAAATATCGCAATTAATGTGCTTACGATAGCGATAATAAAATGCTCCACTATTTGAAAGGAAAATTTACAACCATGTTTCCAGACCTGGATGGAAAAGTAGCCGTAGTTACGGGAGCAAGCCGCGGGATCGGCTTTTGCATCGCGAATCAACTGCTGGCTCACGGCGCCCGAGTTGTGATCTGCGCAAGAAATGAGGCCGATCTGCTTCGCTCGGAGAATATGCTGAATCAAGAATTCCCATCCAAAGTAAAAGCGGTCGCCGCCGATGTCAGCAAATACCCGCAGGTCGAGAATCTGATGGCGAAGGCGGAGGAACTTTTTGGTGGCATCGACATTCTCATCAACAACGCTGGCTACGCTGTGTTCCGGCCGGTCGCGGATTTGACTCAGCAACAATGGGACGACATCATCGCCACAAACCTTAGCGGTGCTTTTTACTGTCTGCATGCTGCCATTCCTCGGCTGCGACGCCGGGGCGGCGGATATGTCATCAACATCAGCAGCCTGGCGGGTAAAAACGCCTTCGCAGGCGGGGCGGCATACAATGCTTCCAAGTTCGGGCTGAACGGCATGAGTGAAGCGGCTATGCTGGATTTGCGCTACGAAAACATCCGTATCAGTTATGTCATGCCCGGCAGCGTGAATACTCAGTTTGGAGGAGGCCCCAGCGGCACAACCTCTTCATCAGCGGATTGGAAAATTGATTCGGTCGATGTCGCTCAAGTTGTCTTAGACCTGCTGGCCATGCCGCCGCGGTCTTTGGTGAGCCGGGTTGAAATCAGGCCCAGCAAGCCGCCGCGCAAATAAGCTACAAGATGATTAAAAATATGGTTTGAGCCGTGAATAAGAATCGGCCAGGGATTCAGGAAGAACGCGAGTTTCTCCAACGACCGATACAAAGTTTGCATCCGCATGCCATCGGGGCAATACGTGCATGTGAATGTGATCTGCAATGCCGGCCCCGGCGCTCTTGCCCAGATTCATGCCCAGGTTAATTCCCTCGGGCTGGTAGGCTTTCTGCAATGCCTGTTCTGCTTTCCGCGTGAGGTCGGCCATCTCCCTCCACGCTGCATCTTCCAATGCGCCCAGTTCACCTACGTGCGCATAGGGGGCGATCATCAGATGACCATTCGTATAGGGATATAAATTGAGCAGTACGTAATTTTTCAAACCGCGGTGAAGCACCAGATTTTCCTGGTCAGTGCTTTGTTGCGCCTTGGTGCAAAAAACGCAATCCCGCCGGGGCTCCTTTTGAGCTACATATCGATAGCGCCAAGGACTCCACAAATAATCCATAGGATTTCAATAGATGGGCTTTCTCTAAAGCGGGAACCGGCTTGCGGAAATAGGAATGCCGGGTCTGTATCTACGCCGCGCCAAGGTTCGCAGAAGACTTGCCCGCATTGATCAAGTCCTTCAATTCCTTGCTGGGCTTGAAATACGGAACTTTCTTTGGAGGGACATCCACGCGTTCCCCAGTCTTGGGATTTCTTCCGACTCGCGATTTCCGCTGGCGGGTTCGAAAGCTGCCAAAGCCGCGAATTTCAATCTTATCGGCGGAGCGTAGAGCATTCACAATGTTTTCGAAAATGGTTTCAACGATAATTTCGGAATCTTTACGATTCATCTCAATAGCTCTGGAAACTTCCTCAATCAAGTCCGCCTTTGTCATCGCGCTGGATATCTCCTTTGGTTTTGCTTGTTATGTCGTGCGCCGCTCATCGCTTAACAAATGAGCACTCTACATTAAAACGAGTATACGCACAACTAATCGTTGCTCTCCCGTTTGCTTTTCTGAAGCACAACTGGACTTGATTCCTTATCTCAAGCGGTTGCGTTCTTTCATAGCAACCATTTCTTCCAATGTCGTGGTGGCCCCTGAAGAAGAGGAATGTTGCTGCCGAATGGTGTCCATTTCTTTGCGAGAATGAGACGACTTAGATGACTTCAAGCTCAGCCCGATCTTCTTTTCGCTCGGATTCATTTTCAAGATTTGGAATGAAGCCTCTTGTCCTTCCTCTATTTTGAATTCCTCGCCCTCATCGTTTTCCTTGGGTATTTCAGAAACGTGGCACAGCCCTTCAATTCCCTCCGCCAATTCCACAAACAAGCCGAACGGAGCTTTGCGCACAATCTTCCCTTTTACGGTGTCTCCGGCCCGGTTCTGCGCGCAATAAGTCTCCCATATTTCGGGCTGCATTTGTTTAATTCCAAGCGACAGTCGTTGTTTCTCCGGCTCGATCTTTAATACGACCGCTTTTACCGTCTCACCCTTCCGCAGAATATCGCTTGGTTTCTTAACGCGTGCGCGCCATGAAATATCCGACACATGCACCAGACCGTCTATGCCTTCCTCCACCTCGATAAATGCCCCAAAGTCAGTCAGGCTGCGTACTTGTCCTTGCACCACTGTACCAATCGGATACTTCTGTTCCAATGCCATCCAGGGATTTGGTTCCGCTTGTTTCAGGCCAAGCGATACGCGCCGATCCTTGGGATTCGTTCCCAACACGACGACTTCGGCCATGTCGCCGGTTGTCAATATCTTTGACGGGTGTTTAACTCGTTTATTCCAGCTCATCTCCGAAATATGGATCAATCCCTCGACTCCGGGCTCCAATTCCACAAAGGCACCGTAATCGGTAAGGTTAAGCACCTTTCCGCGAATCTTCCCTCCAACGGGGTATCGTTCTGCAATCGTCTGCCAGGGATCTTCCGTCAGTTGCTTCAATCCGAGGGATACACGATTTTTCTCCGGATCGTACTTAAGTACTTTGGCCTCGACTTCCTGCCCTGGACTTAACAAATCGGATGGATGCTTCAATCTGCCCCAACTCATGTCCGTGATATGCAGCAGCCCGTCGATTCCGCCCAATTCCACGAATGCGCCGTACTCGGTAAGGTTCTTGACCTTCCCTTTAATCACCGCTCCCTCGACTAGAATGGATTTAAGCTTTTCTCTCTGTTCGCGGGATTCCTCCTCCAGCAGGGCTCTGCGAGAAACCACAATATTATTGCGCTTCTTATGAAATTTAATGATCTTGCAAGGAACCTCCTGGCCAATCCACGAGTCAAGTTCCCGCACCGGACGAATGTCCAGGTGGGACCCGGGCAAGAATGCTTTTACGCCGATGTCTACTGCCAAACCGCCCTTAACTTTTTCGACTACGCGCGCCTGTATGGTTTTCTGTTGCTGGTATGCGCTTTCAATGTCATCCCATACGCGGACCCGGCGAACTTTTTCCCTGGAAAGTTTGACGTATCCATCCTTTACTTCGGTGGATTCCATCAAGACTTCCACTTCATCGCCTGGCTGCACGCGCACGTTCCCCCACTCATCCCGAAATTCATCAATGGGGATCACGCCTTCGCACTTGGAACCAACATCGACGATGACTTCCGTGGGCGTGACCTTCACGATATGCCCGCGCAGGAAAGAACCAGGGGTTGGTTCTGTGAACCCTGCGTATTCGTTTAGAAGGCTGTCAAACTCTTCGCCTTCGGTTTGTACTGGCTGTTGCTCTTCTTGTGCCGCTGATTCAGCGGGTTCGGTTATGGAAACCTGTTCGACATCAGACATTTTGCTTGCTCCAGGGGCTGTTGCCCATGATCTGTTATAACTACCAGGAATTTCTCAGGCAATCCGGTTCATTGCGTTTATGAAGCTGCATCCGGTTTTACTGTTCAATATATACAGGAAGCTCACTGCCATGTCAACCCGATTCAGTTTAATCACGCACTCCTAATCGATTGTAATCGCTGGGGTTGGTAACAGACCAGCGCAATCTGCTGGCACAATTTTAATTTGCATAATCAATTCAGATACGGCATTGAGTCATCCTTTTTGCCCCTCCGATGGCAAACGTGTTACATTTCATCTGGATTCGTTCACAGGATTTCCCTATGCAGCCGACTTCGCTCACGCTTTTGGCGCAATATATCGAGAAAATGCTTCTTTACCGCAGCAGGAGGGATGTTCGGTCCCGGGTTTTTGCTCCTGCAGCCGGAGGGCGAAATTATTCGGTCATATTGGAAACCAGTGAGCACCGCGAGCAGATCAATTTGGATGCCCGGCAAATCGAGCAATTCGCGAAGACCGGGGCTGATCAGTACATCGTTTCTGAGATCCGAGCCGCGCTCCGTAGCCTGGATAAACGTGTGTTGAAACGCAATTCTTCCGACCGACCCTGATTGACTCGTCCTGACAAATCTCCTGTGCAATCCTAATTGCTTTTCTTCCCGCCTGTCACTTTGTTGATAATTCCATCCAAAATGCGCAACAGGGTGGTCTTCTCGCCTCCACTTTGCAGCCTGTCGGCCAACTGAAAATGGAGAGCGACTGCCAGGCTTTCTCGCCGATCGAGTTTGATGCTATAACGATACTCGCAGCGGTATTGGTCCGGCGACTGCTCGGCGACTTCACCGCCCAGTCCCCGTTTTTCCATCCACTGTTGAATTTCCTTCAACAGCAGGTCAGCATGCTCCCGGCGAGGAAACGATGATACGGACATAGCTTCAGTCAACTGGCTTTCTTTTGATTGGCACCTGAACCTGCGGCAAAGTTTACTGCCCCTTGGCTGCCTCATCCATCATAGCCAAGATAGCCTCCTCAACTTCCTGAGCCACTGGCTCCAACGCCTTATTTCCATAGTGGGCTATCATAGCAGTAGGGCGGATTGTGGAAAGTTTAGTACCTCCACCCTCTTCGAAAATGGCGATCCGGCACGGGAGCGCCGTCGCAATCGACATGTTATTCTCCAGGACCCGCTTGGCCTGAATCGGATTACACACCTCATAGATCAAACATTCTCTCGAGAGTTCCACGCCTTTTTGGGCCATCGTCTCCCTGAGATTGTGGACCATCAGCACGCCAAATTTGCGGCGCTGGGCTGCGGCCTCTAGCGCTTTCCCAGCCTGTGCAGGGGAAGCTTTCGTCGTCACTTCATACAGCATCGGATACTCCTCTCAGCATTCATATCGCGGATAATCCTCAAGCAACTGGGTGTACAGCAGCTCGCCGCGCCCTGTGATTTTTCCAGGAATAAACCGCAAGAAACACGGCGCACAGGAAAAGACCCGAATCCCGCGCCAGCGTAGCCGGGCTAATCGGTTCCCCCGGCCCGAAACACCCGCAGTTTGCTTCCACGCCTCTAGCATAGGCGCTGAACATGGCCACCAGAAAACCACCCAGCAGCAGCACTGTAAAAGAAGCCGCATACCTAAGCTGCCAACCGACGATTAGGAGCAAACCCAACACGATCTCCAGCCACGGCAATGTTCTAGCAATCAGGATCACTACAGGAGGTGAAAATAGCTGATAGCTGTCCACGGACATCTCAAACAGGAACGGTTCGCGCACCTTCACATATCCGGCATACGCAAACAACACTCCTAGCGCCAACCTTGCAATCCACTGCAATATGCGCAACGCCAAGGTGATTGATCCTATGGAAAATTAAGGTGTCAGCAGGGAATCCAGGAACCTGCTCAGAATCGGATATTGCACCACTCCTACTATCTTTTGAGTTTTCCCTTTTCCGGTGACAAAAAACGTGGGCGTGGCCGTAACCTGACGCGCACGCGCCATCTCGGTATCGCGCGTAATCGCCGCTTCAATCGACGGGTCTTTCATCTTCTCCTTCAGCTTCCCCAAATCTTCCGCGTTGAGCGCACTGCTCAGCACAGGCTCAATCTGCCCGTCCTTGCTCCATTTGTCTTGTGCGGAAAACAATGCGTCTGCCACCAATGACCATTGGCGCGGTCCCAATCCTAGTGCGGCATGTCCGTATCGGGCTGCTTCGAAGGCGTGCGGATGAATGTTGGTGAGCGGAAATTCGCGATAGACCACGCACACCTTCCCTGCGTCTGCGTAATTCGTAAACACTTGCCGCATCGTATTCAAATAAAATTCGCGGCAAGACGGGCACTGGAAATCGGAGAACACCTCGATTTTCACGGGCGACGTTAGCTTGCCTCCCGCACAGCTCTCGGCGGATTCCTGCGCTATCGCCGCGGCCTGTTGCCAACCGCAAATAAGCAGAGCCAGAATCATGTATCGCATGGCTGAACGCATCGTTCGAGTCCCCTCTTTCTAAAATTATGCCCTTGTTTCATTATAATCTTTCCTCATCTGATCTGCGGACGCGACTTTACGGAGGTACCTTCCATGAAAATCCTGCTGACCGGGTTTGAACCATTCGCGCAGTGGAAGGTGAACCCTTCGGAGCAAATTGTACGCGCGCTGGCAAAATCGCAGCCCTCGGATTATGCATTGATAGCTGAAATCCTGCCCGTGGATTACGTCCAGGCCGGCAGCCGGATCAAGCTATTAATACAAAAACACAAGCCAGATGCTGTCCTTTGTCTGGGCCTGGCCCCGGAGCGCCGGAGTCTCAGCTTAGAACGCGTCGCCCTGAATCTGGACGATGCACCCCTTCCCGACAATTCGGGCCGCGTTCGCATTGGCCGCCATATTCTACATGACGGCCCCGCCGCCTATTATTCAACCCATCCATTAAATAAACTACTCAGCGCATTTATTAATAAGAACTTACCTGCAACCACATCCAACCATGCCGGGACCTATCTTTGCAACCACGTCTTCTATCTTGCGCGTCACGAGATCGAACGCATGGGCCTCCCCAGCCCCTGCGGATTCATTCATCTTCCAGGAATGCCATCGGCTCGCGGCAAGCAGAAACGACTAACTCTGCGCGATATGACCAAGGCGATTGAACTTTGCTTGGATGCGCTGAGCCGCTCGCGCAAGCGTCCAATCCCTTAATATCAATCCTCGTCCGGTGTGAGTGGGTTTTTCAAAACGGATAAGTGATCGCGGTATCCAAATCGCACACTGATGTAATCCTGGTGGCTGAGTTTCAATTCGCGGGATATTTTGCGGATTTCATTGTCCTCCGCCACGGAGATGGATCGGTCTGCTGACGAAACGGAGTATAGGCAATCCAGCAACGCCAGTTTCTGTTCGCGGGTTGAGATTTTTTCAAATTCCCTGCCCACCAGAAAATTTTCTGTGCCGCTGAACAGGATGCTCTGGGTTTTGGCCATCTGCACCACCAGGATTGCCTGCTCTTCCGGCAACTGGCCATGCTCCATGACGATCTTCTCCATCGCGCGGCTTTCTTCCTCGCTGATGTTATGATCCGCATGGGCCACGCGGCTCAGCAGGTAGGCAAAAGCGGCCATGAAGCGTGCCCGCTCCGGTTCCACCTGATTGAGCGCATTCACAATCTTGCGCACCGTTTCCGTGTCGCTTGGAGCCGAAGGTTTCTGCGCGTGGCTCTCGAGCGTTTCCAGCCCTAGAAATTTCCAGATCGCCATTTTCTTATTGTATTGGTATTTCGCTGATGAAAAAAGAAGTATCCACGAACCCGTTACGTCCTATTGGAAGCCTTCCACAACACCTCTCTGGTTATCAGTTGGAGGCTCGCGCTTCCCAGCAACTGCATCGCAATTTCTAGTTCCCGGCGCAGTATCTGGACTACACGGGCCACTCCATCGGCTCCTTCCAATGCCAGTCCCCACATGTAGGGCCTGCCGATCATCACGGCATTTGCTCCCAGCGCAATGGCTTTGACGATATCGGTGCCTCGCCGGATTCCGCCATCCATCAACACGGGAATCCTCCCACCCACGGCTTCAGCGACGATTGGCAATGCTTCAATGGTGGCTGGCGCCGTGTCCAGATTTCTTCCGCCGTGGTTGGAAACGATGATCCCGCTCGCGCCTTGTTCCACGGCCAGTCGTCCGTCCTCAGGTGAAAGAATGCCTTTCAGCACGATGGGCAGTTTCGTCCATGCGCGCATCTCTTCGATGGCGTCCCACGTCAAGGAAGGGTCTAAAATATTGTAAGCTCCTCCTTCCTTATGATGCTGCGCTCGGGTGGCTCTCGTTCCCAATTGTTTCAGATTTGCCCGCTCCATGCCTTCCGGCAATGCAAATCCGCTTCGTCGCTCGCGGTCGCGGGAACCTAGCGTCGGCGTATCTACGGTTAAGCACAACGCCTGATATCCAGCCTCTTCCGCACGCGCAATCAGTTCGCGCGTGAAACTTCTGTCTGGATTCACATATAACTGGAACCACAATCGCGCCCCGCATTTCGCCATTTCTTCCAGTGACACGGTTGAAAATGTGCTGGCCACCAGTATGGCTCCCGACTGTGCCGCACCTTGGGCCGTGGCGATTTCACCTTCCGGATGGAACACCTTGTGATACGCGCACGGAGCCAGCAGGATGGGATGGTCCAGCGTTTGGCCAAACAGATCCACTCGCGTATCGATGCAACTGACATCGGTCAGCACACGCGGCTTGAGCAGGATGCGGTCAAAGCATTCGCGGTTCCTGCGCAGCGTAGTTTCGTCCGCCGCCCCGGATGCCAAATACACGTCCACCATTGCATCCAGTTTTTCGCGCGCCGCCGTTTCGTAATCGAAAAGATTAATCAGCTTGGATTGTGAAGAATTCGCCATGTCCCATCAGCCTGCGATATCTACGGAATCATCCACGTAAAAACTCTCGCTTGTAAAAGTACCACTACTCCCACAAGCGCCGCTAACAATAAACTATGCCAAAAAACGTAGCGCAATATTTCGCCTTCCCCTCCCTGCTGTCCCGTCGCCACTCCTGCCACCACAATGCTTTGCGCGTCAATCATTTTGCCCATCACCCCGCCGGAGCTGTTGGCAGCCGCAGCCAGGATCGGCGAAATTCCTAGCTGTTGCGCCGACACCACCTGCAAATTCCCAAACAAAACGTTCGAGGATGTGTCGCTGCCAGTCAGCGCCACTCCCAGCCATCCCAGCAGCGGCGAGAAAAACGGAAACAAGAATCCCGTGCTGGCAAACGCCAGTCCCATGGTGGAATCCAATCCCCCATATCGCGTCGCAAATCCCAGCGCCATCATGGCCGCTATCGTGAGCAAAGAATACCGCACCCGCCACAGGGTCTTAAAGAAAGTCCGCATCAGAGTCACCGGACTTAACCCTAGCGCAATGCCAGAAATAATACCCGAGATCAGCAAACCCGTTCCTGTCGCCGACAACCAATTCCATGTGAAAATTGCGTCCTCCGCTCGGGCTTCTGGAACCACCGGCGGCATGCGAAATACGGCTTTGTCCAGCAGTGGCACAGCGATCTTCGGCATGGAAATTCCATTCAGCAAATTTTTAACCTGCGGCAGCCCCCAAACGAATACTAAAACTGACAGCACAATCCACGGCAGCCACGCCATCCAAATTTCTCCAGAGGTCAATGGCTTGCGGTCTTTGGACGCATTCTCTCTGTCTGCCGCCTCCTCCTCCGGGAATCTCCATTTTGTTTTTGGATGCCAAAAGCGCAACAAAACGATCATCGAGATGATAGACGCGATTGCGGCGACGATGTCCACCAGCGTGGGACCATAATAATTGCTGACGAGAAATTGAAAAATCGCAAAACTTACTCCTGATGCAAGACAAGCAGGAAAGACCTCTTTCATGCCCTTCCACCCTGCCATCACCGCTATCAACCAGAAAGGAACAATCACGGAGAAGAATGGTAATTGCCTTCCGACCATGGCGCTTAAATCATTTAGCGGCAACCCGGTCACCGCAGCCAGCGCGATTATCGGCGTACCCAGCGCTCCAAAGGCGACCGGCGCCGTGTTGCCGATCAAAGCCAGCCCTGCCGCGGGCAGCGGCTTGAATCCCAATCCAATCAGCAACGCCGCGCAGATCGCCACCGGCGTCCCGAATCCAGCCGCTCCTTCTATAAACGCCCCAAAGCTAAAGGCAATCAGCAACACCTGCAAACGCCGGTCATCGGTCAGCCCGGCAATCGACCGCTTGATGATTTCGAACTTCCCCGTCTGCACCGTTATGTCGAAAACAAAAATGGCGCACAGCACAATCCAGCCGATGGGGAACAATCCGTATGCTGCGCCGTAGCCTGCCGACAGCAGCGCCATGTGCAGCGGCATTCCGTAGACCACCAGCGCGATGGCCAGCGCAGCCCCCAAGCCCGCCAGAGCCGCCCAATGCGCTTGAAATCTCCAAATGCCTAGCAATCCCAGCAACACGGCCACTGGAATCGTCGCCACCAATGCGGATATGCCTAGCGATCCCAACGGTATGTAGATTTGAGACCAAACATTTTCCATTATTCAGTTCCCTCGCCGCCGATCCGCAGCAAATTACTTACGGTATTACGTTGTATATTTGAATAATTCCCTTCAATCCGCCGACGCCATAAGGTAAACCGATCTCGCAGGAAAGACAAGGCCTGTACGCCGCTTCTTGCCGATTACTTCGCTCCCGCGTTACACTATCTATTTGAGACCGCTCTCAAAGGTATCCAAACCATGCCCGAGCAAAAAGATGATGCTGTTGAATTCAAGGTAGTGGACCGGCGTCAATTCACCTCTGACGGCCAAAAGCGCCCGGATGCCCCTCCGCCTGCTCCCGTCGTTGCAGAAGTTTCTGCCCCCAAGTCATCTCTGCCTCAGCCGCCACCCGCAGCGAAGACGCCGCAACCCGCGCCTCCGGCTGCGCAGGAATCGCCCGCTAAAGAAGTTCCCGGCTCCGTTCAATTCGAGCACTTGATCATGTCGCTGGTTTCCTCCGCGATGTATCATCTCGGCCTGGCCACTCGCCCTGGAGAAGTGGCGCGCCCGCCCGATCTTCCCGCTGCGCAGGAAACCATCGAGTTGCTCGGCATCCTGCAACAGAAAACCAAAGGCAATCTCAGCAAGGAAGAAGAGCATCTTCTGACCAACGGCCTCTATGAGCTGCGCATGGTCTATGTGGAGTTAACCCGCAACACCATGCGGAGCCGGTAAGATGCGCGTTCAGTTGACCGTGCTAGGCTCTGGAACGTCGAGCGGCGTTCCCATCCTCACTTGCCGCTGCCGCGTCTGTTCTTCTGCCGACCCTCGTGACAAACGCACCCGCCCATCCATTCTGCTCCGCTACAACGGTTCTGCCGTGGTCATCGACACCGGCCCCGATTTCCGCCTCCAGGCTTTGCGTGAAAATTTAACTCGATTGGACGCCGTGCTGCTGACGCACGCCCACGCCGACCACATCCTCGGCCTGGATGACACTCGCCCGTTCAGCTATCCCGACGGCAAAATTATTCCTATTTACGGCAACCTCGCCGCGCTCGAAGGCATGCGCCGCGTTTTCAGCTACGCGTTTGACAAGAATATTTTCTTCGCCAGCATGCCGCTCGTCCAGGATCATCTCATCACTGGACCGCTTGAGCTGTTTGGTTTGAGGTTCATTCCAATCCCCACATGGCACGGCAAACTGGAAGTGCTCGGTTTCCGTTTCGGCAACTTTGCCTATCTAACCGATTACAACGAAATTCCCGACAGCTCCATGCAGCTCCTCCAGGGAATTGATGTAATTTTCCTCGACGCTCTGCGCTACACCGTACACCCTACGCACATGACCGTGCCGCAGGCCGTTGAACTCGCCAAGCGCATACAGCCCCGAAGAGCGTATTTGACGCACATTTCCCACGA
>Ga0156170_1126_pt1 | contig 25475 bp, 21 predicted proteins | sample RifCSPlowO2_12_FD_107823 | JGI IMG/M metagenome (GOLD analysis project Ga0156170, IMG submission 107823) | Acidobacteria bacterium RIFCSPLOWO2_12_FULL_54_10
AACGATAACCTCCGCGCCTAATGCACGGAGAGCATCCATCTTTTCCTGTGACTGTTTGTCGTTGATCGTGAAAATCACTTTGTAGCCTCGCACCGCAGCCACCAAGGCCAGACCTAGCCCTGTATTTCCAGACGTGGCTTCCACGATTGTCCCACCGGGTTTGATAAGTCCGCGGCGTTCCGCATCCTCGATCATCCAAATCGCAATGCGATCCTTCACGCTGCCGCCAGGGTTCAGATTGTCGGCTTTTACATAGACCGATGCGGATATTCCCTTTGTAATGCGGTTGAGGCGAATGAGCGGCGTTCTTCCGACCGCTTGCAAGATGTTGTCATACCGCATGAAACTGCTCCTTCTCGGCTAGTGGATTGTACCTTGAACGATCAATAATAGGAAGTTCTTGCCTTATCCCTAGCGCAAAGGAAGATGATAGTTCATGCACAGCAAGACATTTCAGTTCGGCTTGGGGCGAGAAAGATGCTGAATCTTGGATAGTAAATTTGCCATTTGCGGCATCAGTTCCGGAATTCTTCCGAAACGACTTCCCAGATAGAGGTTTGTGAATTCCCTTACGACTGGTGCCGCTGATTCAGGCAAAGAGGCGGCAAACTCCAATGGCGTTTGCGCTGGGGCCTTGCGCAAACCTTTTCGGGACATAATCCGCAGCATTCGCAAGTAGGCCAGCGTGGCATCTTCAGGTTTTGCCGTTCCCTGGCGGACATGCCTCAACATGCGCCACTCGCGGAACCATCGCCCCCATTCTCCTCGCCAATACAATCCGGTTATGCCAGTGATGCCGAGCACTAACAGCAGCATCAGCCAGCCTCTGCGGTTTATAAGGTCCGCCGTGCCTTGCTTTACAATGCCCACAACGTATCGATAACGGTCGCGCAAATACTCGCGGGAATCGAATCGCATTGCGCGTGACGAACGCTCGATTTGACGGGCCAAAGTGGCTTGGTGAATAAAATCGTAATTGACCACCCACTCTTCCCAAAATGCCTGAATCGCATCCAGGTATAGCGTCAGTCTTCCCAATTCAAGGGCCTGCGACCCACGGCCTTCTGCAGGCGTGGGATCAAAAACGACCCAGCCGTAGGACGGGAAATACACTTCGACCCAGGCGTGCGCGTCACTGGCTCTGACAGTGTATTGCCCGGAAACATCGTTGTAACTGCCTTGCAGGAATCCATTCACCAGACGCGCCGGAATTCCTACGGAACGAAGCAGGACTGCCATCGAAGAAGCAAAAAATTCGCAATGTCCTTTGCGCATTTCAAATAGGAAATATGCGATAGGGTCTGCTGGCATGACCGTGGGCATATCCAGTGTGTAGCTGTAACTGGTTTGCAGATACTGTTCAACGGCCTTTGCTTTATCGTATGGAGTGCTATGCTCGTTAGTAATCTCAATCGCCAGTGCCGCAACTTGTTCGTCGATGTCCGGTAATTGCAGGTAAGCAACCTCAACAGCAGGCGGCAGGCTTGCTGTGTCCGCGCGAAGTTTTTCAGGCGATGGCGTCGCGAGATCAGATACCACGGAATAACGCACCAAAGAGCCTGCGTTATATCGCGTATATATAGCACCGGTGTTGTCTTGCCATATTTGCCGGAATACGCCTCTCACTTCCAATGGTTGCAATGCCGCAAATAATACGTCGCTGACTAGCGGTTGCAGCATGATGGTGTAATCCAGCAGCTCAGGTGCCTGGCCGGGGTGGAAAACCTGCCGCTGCAATTGGAAACGCTGAAACCCAGGAATCACAGTAGAAAATCGGCCCGGATTAAACCATCGTTTGCCGTCAAAATTGCTTAAGCCAACGCCTCTCCATTTCACTTCATGACCTGGATTCAGTCCAGGAGCTTCAATGTGCATGATGACCGCGGATGATTGCTTGATTTGGCCAATCGCGCCGAGTTCAACATTGTCCGAAAATCCGCTGATTCGTTCGTTGCTTCGTCCAAAAGCGCTGAAGTAGCCCCGGCTTCCGCGAGGAATGATAAAGAAAAGAACGCTCGCCAGAATTACTGTGCCACAGCAAATGGCAAATGAAGTTCCTGTCAACGCTGGTTCCATTCGCGCTGTATGCGATAAGGCGATAACTCCGGCACGGTCCCTGGCTCGCTTAATTTCAAAACTTGTAAAAGTTGCAATTGCCAACAGCAAGAAGACGCAGAAATAAATAAGAAAAGAAGTCTGGACGGTCAACGTCGCTGCAGCCAGCATTTGCGCCAGTGCTAAAGCAGCCAGATAGACATAATCCCTAGATTGGTGCGCTGAAAACATTTTGACGACCGCGGTAAAAAAAACCAGGTGAATGGTCGCCATGAGCAACCGCTCCAGCCTGGTTTCGTAGCTGCTCAGCAGGAATGCGACATCAAAAAAGTAAAAAACGATATACAGATAAGTTAGAACGGTAACGATACGAGGTGAAAGTTGAAACCGGCTGTCACGCCACAACAGGACCGCTCGTGCAGTCAGCGCCAGGCCCATCAGCGCCGTTGTAAGAAGGTCCATTTTCCCGGTTCCCGCCAATGTGAGAAAACCAACGGTGAAAAGCAGAAACAACGAGATATTAAAATAGCGGTTTATGGGATCGTGTACGGCAGCCGGAATGTAGTAACTTTGATCCATGCGGCTAACAGCAACTTATCGATAAGGTTTGGCAGCCAGTACACTGTAAGGGCGAACACAATTCTTCCCGGCTTGCTTGGCTGCATAGAGTGCCCGGTCGCTGGAATCCAGGAGTGCTTCAAAGCTTTCGAATTCCGCCGAATCAGTGCAGGAAATCCCCGCGCTGGCTGTTACTGCCGCGGAGCAATTACCCATCGTGAACGGCTCCGTGCCAATAGCGAGAATCATTCTTTCGGCCAGCACTACCCCGGTCTGGAAATCCGTGTTTGGGGCGAGCAGGACAATTTCTTCGCCTCCGAAGCGAGCAAGAATATCCGATTTCCGGGTCCCTTTGCGGAGCCGGAAAGTGACATTTTTTAGCACATGGTCGCCAAACAGGTGTCCATGTGTATCGTTGATGGTCTTGAAATTATCGATGTCCATCATCACCAGGGTCAGAGGCAGCTTGTACCGGCGGGACTCTTCCCAAAAATGCTGCGCCACTTTAAAAAAATAATGGCGATTGTACAGTTGCGTGATCTGGTCTGTAATTGCGAGCAGCTCCAGCTTAGCCTGGGCTTCTTGTAACTGCTTATTATTCTTATCCAGTTCCAATGACAATTGCATTACTTCTAACACCGTGCCCAGGCTATTGGAAGTCCCGCGGCTTATCCCGGCAATGTAATGATCGCCAGCCCCGGTGGGCAGGGGATAGAAAAAATATTGGAACGCAACCGTGCTCCCGTCAGGTACCCGGTGGGATAATTCCACATGTTCGGCGCCATTGGTTAATTTTGGCTTTAATGCTTGTATTATTGATACGGAAGCTTCATCCAGCCAGGAAAGATAATTGGTCCCGATTGGGGATTCGCCCGCACAGAATTTTTGTCGGAACAGGAAATTCGCATACACAATGGTCCAATTATTATCCAGGAGAACTACTGCGTCTGGATATTGTTCCAGAACTAAAAATGCTTTGGTTTCCTGGTCTGCCTGTACGCGAAGTGTGTCCGTCATTGGTGATTCAGGGTGCGCTTCGTTTATGTGTGGATTATTACTCATTCACTCGCTATTTTAAGCTAATTTATGTTAGCGGACATGAGCAAGATTGACTTCGAAGTGCCATTTGTTATTCAGCGGGCTGATTGCTGGTGGCTAGGCAGTTTCTGGGCTAATTGGGCAAAGACGTCTTGCCGCAACGTCAATTCGGAGCTACTGATAAAATCCACCCAGCCAAATTTCAATAGAATTGGTTTTTCGTCCAGTTGAACCACTATTCCAAGATTCTCCCGTAGCGAGTCCACGAAGACAGAGATAAACTGAAGGTCCGGATGATATTCCTTGAGAATCGGCTCTAGCCGCTGCCGAATTCGTTTTCTCCGTTCAGTGCCTAGTTGCATCTTTGATCCGTTGAATGATGGTAAATTGTAACGAGTATACTCTGATCCGCCGTCCAGTGCCCTTGCCGTCGATGCGGTGCTATTCTAGCACATAATGACTCGCTCGATCCCCCAACGTGCATCCGTCGGTACTTTGTAGAAGGACTACTGTTTTATAGTGTCAAGTTGACGGCCAAACGATAGAAACTGCTATTTCCCATGGCTCGCAACTTTTGATAGAGACTCTGGAATGATTCCTCTCAAAGATCGCATCCCCCACAAGTCGTTTCCGTTCATCACCCTGCTGTTGATTGCAGGGAACTGCGCCATTTTCATTCAGGAGTTATTATTGACTGCCCCGCAGAGAGATCTGTTGGTGCAGTCTTACGCCCTGGTTCCTTGGAAATCGACCGCCATTTTTCTTGGGCATGATGTGCCTGTAGCGCAAGCTTTTCTGCCGTTTATTACCTCCATGTTTCTGCATGGCGGCTGGATGCACATAATCGGCAATATGTGGTTCTTGTGGATCTTTGGCGACAATGTGGAAGACCGTCTCGGCCATGTGCGGTACCTTGCGTTCTATTTGGGCTCAGGTCTAGTAGGGGCTTTAGCTCATGTGGCATTTAACTTTGCTTCGCTGGTTCCCACTCTTGGCGCGAGCGGCGCGGTCGCCGGGGTTATGGGGGCCTATTTGGTTTTGTTTCCCGGCGCTAGAATACTGACTCTGGTGCCGATCTTTGTCTTCCTGACCACGGTCGAGTTGCCTGCCTATGTAATTCTTCTTTACTGGATATTATTGCAATTTCTCAGCGGCACGGTATCGTTGGCGATGAGTGACGCTTCCGCTGGTGGCGTCGCATGGTTCGCGCATATCGGAGGATTTCTGGGAGGCATTGTTCTGTTGTTTCTTCTGCGGAAAGGCCATCGCTAATGGAACTCAAATCCGCCAAGAATCCAGTTGCTCTGCCACAAGTTGTTTTTTACACCCGCGCTGGCTGCCACCTTTGTGATGAGGCCAAGGTGCAACTACTGCTCTTGCAACAGCGCGTATCTTTCCAAATTGAATTTGTTGATATCGACAATGACCCGGAATTGCAGGCTCGTTACAACCATGAAGTGCCCGTCATTTTCGTGCATGGCAAAAAAGCCTTCAAGTACCGCCTGGATGAAGCCCAATTCTTGCGCAAACTACAAGCAGGTTAGCGCAGCGTGTCGCTGTCAGAGTTCGAAGGATTTTTGGGGGAGGATTTAGACAAGACTAGAAATCTTCAGTTTCCTGAGTGTAGGTGAAGCCTCGCAAGGTCGCGCCTTCTCCGGCTTTTTCCACCTTGATGCGAAGTATCTCCTCCCCGCCGATTTTTCTCAGCATCGCGAAGGTGGAAAATACTTCGTTATAAAGCTTTGTGACGAGATAGGTGTCGTTCGTTCCGTCTTTCCGCCAAACCTGTCCCAGCAGGATTTTCTTTACTGCCAATGTATTCCTCCCAAAGGCGTTGAAAATTAACTTTACTATAGATTCATTGGCGGTGCACACCTTGTTCACTATTGGATTTCATGTCGGCAAGTGGGGCAGCGCATCAGTCCGAGCCGGAAACAGGCGGTCGCGCAAGCGTAAGAATGGCTGTTCGATAATCCTCGCCATCAGAACTCCCAATAGAACGGCTCCGCCCACGGACAGGACCGCCATAATCACCCATTTGGCTTCCGCACTTTGCCAATGTTCCAATCGACTGAAAAGCCACTGGTCCATCCATGTGCGCAAGGGTCCAAGGTGCCACAAATAAATGCTGTAGCTATAATAGCCGATGAAGGCAAGTCCGCGCGATGGACCGCTGCTCAGGAACTTACCCAGCCAGCCCTTTCCGGGCGGGGTGTAGACGACGGCCAGCAGCAGGCAGCCGCAGCCGAGGTAGATCAGAACGAAACCGAGCGAAAAAAGAATGGTGAATGAGGAAATTGCCGGGACGCAGGTCACCAGCACAGCTCCTAAAATGATCAGCAGGCCGCGATGCCGCGCCACGCGCTGCAATCTGTCCGGGCGAAAGTGGTGCCAGTAGCCAAGCAGCACGCCAAAGAAAAGACTGTCAATCCGCACGTGCGTGGCATAGAAATCATATGTCAGGTTAAGCCCGAATTGTGAGCTGAGCAACTCATTGCATAGTCGGTAGACAAAACAGAGCGCCATCACTCCGATGGCAATGGGCTGCAGTGCTGGAAGGTTGTTTCCCTGTGATCTCCGGGCGTGCGCGACCATCCAGAAGAGCGCCGCCAGCCCAAGCATTTGAAGCCCCGAAAGCCACAGGAAGCCTGTTTGTAGATAGGGACGCAATGAAGATTGCATTTCTTCCGGCATAGTCGCTAGCGGCAGAAACGAGCCGAGCGTGGTATAGGCGCCGATCAGCAAGTTTAGAATTCCGGCCCCCGCCAGCAGCAGGAGTCGCGCCGCCCGTCGGCGATCTTCGTTTTGACGGGAAGCCAGCAGCAGGACCAATGGCAGCACGAGATAGAAATGTTCTTCGACTGCCAGGCTCCATGTATGGATCAGCGGGCTTGTCACGTAGCTTTGGAGATGCAAGAGGTTAGGGAGCAGCAACGTGAGCACGCGCCCCGGACCCCCTTGCGATCCATCGACGACGTACCAAATCGCCATGGCTGCGACGTAAATGAAATACGCGGGCCATATCTTGAAACCACGGCGAATCCAGAACCGAATCACATTCATGGACCCACTTTGCTTCCATTCATTGAAGAGTAGTCCGCCCACTAGAAAACCGCTCAGCACGAAGAAAAGGTCCACGCCCGTCCAGCCAAATTTGATATTTACCAGTGGACCAAGAAATCCTGCATTCGGGTAGGCGTAGACGTGATGGTGCGCCAGCACGAGCAGCACAGCGACACCGCGCAGCAGATCAAGCTGCGGCAAGCGCAAGGTTCGCTGCCCCAGAGGTTGTCCGGCGATGGTTTGGTCATACAACACGAATCAGCGGTTTGCTTCGAATGGTGCCCAACTAGTTCGCTCAGGGCGAATGTATGTTAACAGAAATACTCGTCGAGTCTGCTTATCTGAAAGCCTTCATTTCACTCTGGAGCTTCAACCTCCTTAGGTCATGCGGTCTGCGGATTCTAGCCCTTGCTAACACATCTTTACAATAGTCTGGATTCTTTGTATTCTTATTAGCTTGTCCTGTTCTTGTAAGCCTCCTCATGGGAGCTGACAAATTTACAGGCCAGGTTAAGCCAATCATAATGACTGCCGTGTTGTTAGTTTTGCGTAAGTAAACGCTCTGGGCAGGCGTAAATTGAATTAAATCACCCTGTTTGGAGGGAACCGATTTGTCAGGAACTGACGATAAAAACATAGGAAAAGTGATTCAGATTCTGGGCCCCGCCGTGGATGTCCAGTATAGCGAGGACCATCTCCCATCTATTTATAACTCCATTCGCGTCATCAGCGAGGGGTTTGACCTTCCTCAGCCTATTGATGTCACTCTGGAAGTCCAGCAACACCTTGGAGAAGGCCGCGTGCGTTGCGTTGCCATGGAACCCACCGAAGGCATGGTCCGCGGCATGAAAGCGATTGACTCGGGAGGGCCTATTAGCGTTCCGGTTGGCCGGGAAACCTTGGGGCGCGTCATCAACGTCATCGGGCGTCCTGTGGACAAGATGGGGCCGATTAAGACCGACAAGAGATCTCCAATCCACCGCCTGGCTCCTACCTTTGATGAACAGAACGTCAATTTGGAAATGTTTGAAACCGGGATCAAAGTGATTGATCTGCTGGAGCCTTACCTCAAGGGCGGAAAAACTGGACTGTTCGGCGGTGCAGGCGTCGGCAAAACCGTCGTCATCATGGAACTGATTCAGCGCATCGCCCTGCGCCACGGCGGATTCTCTGTATTCGCAGGCGTAGGTGAGCGCACCCGCGAAGGCAACGATCTTTGGCTGGAAATGCGCGAAGCGGGCGTTATTGATCCCAGTGATTGGCAGAAGTCCAAAGTATCTCTCGTATACGGTCAAATGACCGAGCCTCCTGGCGCGCGCCTCCGCGTTGGTTTAACCGGTTTGACCGTTGCTGAATATTTCCGCGACATCGAAGGCGTCGATGTGCTGTTGTTTATCGACAACATTTTCCGGTTTACGCAGGCCGGTTCTGAGGTGTCAGCGCTGCTGGGCCGCATGCCGTCAGCCGTCGGTTACCAGCCGAATCTGGCCACCGAACTCGGCGAATTGCAGGAGCGCATTACTTCCACCAAGAAAGGTTCCATCACGTCCGTGCAGGCCATTTACGTGCCTGCTGACGATTTGACCGATCCTGCGCCGGCAACCACTTTCTCGCACTTGGATGCCACCACCGTGCTTTCTCGCGCTATCGCCGAGTTGGGTATTTATCCCGCGGTTGACCCTCTTGCTTCCACCTCGCGCATTCTCGATCCGCGCATCCTTGGCGACGAGCACTACCGCGTTGCCAAGCAAGTTAAGACGGTCCTGCAACGTTATAAAGACCTTCAGGACATCATTGCCATCCTCGGCATCGACGAACTCTCCGAAGATGACAAGCTCACCGTTGCGCGCGCGCGCAAAATCCAGCGTTTCCTCTCGCAGCCTTTCTTTGTTGCCGAGCAGTTCACGGGCTTGGAGGGCAAATATGTCAAGCTGGAAGACAGCATCCGTGGTTTTGACGAAATCTGCCAGGGTAAATACGATCACATTTCTGAGCAGGCATTTTACCTGGTAGGCACTATCGAAGAAGTTCTTGAGAAAGAAAAGAAGATGCTGGCTACCGCCTAGGCTGGCAGTCTCTAATAGTTGTCATAATTCTGAGCTGCCGTATGGAACAGAAAATTCATCTTCGCATCGTGACGCCCAATCGACAACTGGTCAGCGAGGACGTCGACGAATGCCAGATTCCTGGCCGGGAAGGTTATCTCGGTGTTTTGCCGGGGCACGCTCCTCTCATTTCTGAGTTGAAATTCGGTGAGCTTTCTTACCGCTCAGGAAAGGAAGTTCATCACATGGCTGTTCTCGGGGGCTACCTGGAAGTTTTGCCGGATCAAGTGACCGTACTGGCGGAGACTGCGGAGCGATCCGCGGATATTGATTTGGCTCGTGCGGAGGCCTCCCGCGAAAGGGCTGAAAGACGCCTCAAGCAAATTGACTCGGAAACCGATATGCGCCGCGCTATGGTTGCTTTGGAGCGTGCCCTCATCCGCATCCAGGTTGCTTCCAAAAGTCGCTGACGGCTGACCATCAAGCGGATTTCTGCTCTTATTTTACTGGCGCTGCTCGGTTTTGTTAGCACCGTTTTATTCTCTATCATCAGCACATGGTAAGGTCTATAATGCGCGTTCGGCCTCTGGCCGGCAACACCCCGGATTATTAGGAGAACTATCATGGTAGACAAGCAGCAGGAGCGAATTAAAGCCGTCGATCTAGCAATCGCGCAGATCGACAAGCAATTTGGCAAGGGAGCTATCCTGCGCCTGGGCACCAGGGAAGTGGTTCCTGTCTCGGTCATCCCCACCGGCGCGCTCTCGCTCGATTTTGCTCTCGGTGTCGGCGGCGTGCCGCGCGGCAGAGTCATTGAGATTTTTGGCCCTGAGTCGAGCGGCAAAACCACCTTGGCGTTGCAAGTCGTAGCGGAAGCACAGAAGCAAAAGGGCACGGCTGCTTTCATTGATGCCGAACACGCTCTCGACCCGGGCTATGCCGCTAAACTCGGCGTGGATGTGGACAACCTCCTGGTTTCTCAACCTGATTTTGGCGAGCAAGCGCTGGATATCGCGGAAGTCCTGGTGCGTTCCGGAGGCGTGGATGTGATCGTCGTGGATTCTGTTGCCGCCCTCGTTCCCAAAGCGGAGCTGGACGGGGAAATGGGCGACTCTCACATGGGTCTCCATGCCAGGCTTATGTCGCAGGCGCTTCGTAAACTGACCGGCATCGTTTTCAAATCGAATACCTGCTTGATCTTTATCAACCAGATTCGCGAGAAAATCGGCGTGATGTTTGGAAATCCTGAAACCACCACGGGCGGCCGCGCGCTGAAATTTTATTCTTCCGTGCGCATTGACGTCCGGCGTATCGCCGCCATTAAGGATGGCGAGCGTGTCGTTGGCAACCGCACGAGAGCCAAAGTCGTGAAAAATAAAGTAGCCGCGCCTTTTCGCGAAGCTGAATTCGATATTTTGTACGGCGAAGGCATTTCCAGGGAGGGCGACATTCTGGACCTGGGAGTCGAGAAACGCCTCATCGAAAAAAGCGGCGCTTGGTTTTCTTACAATAGCGACCGCATCGGGCAGGGCAGGGAAAATGCGCGCATTTTCCTAAAAGAGAATCCCGATATCTGCAACAAGCTGGCTAACGATCTGCGCGAGGCTTTGGGACTAGCGAAAATTCCTGTTCCAGAGCGGCCAGCGCCTGCTCCGAAAGTGAAGTAATCCCGAAGAATATATTACAGTCGTCGCAACCATGAGACTCAAGTACCAGTAACAAATATGAGACAGATGGGAGAAAAATCCCATCTGTCGCCGGGAATCCGCTAGTCTGGAATCGTGTTTGCCGATATTAATGGTTGTGAAGTTATGAATGTGATGACACATCGATTTTCACCAGTTCTCGCGAAAGCATTTTTAATTGTTTTCCTTTGCTCGCTTACTGCTTTCGCCCAGAAAAATGTCATCGCAAAGACGGATACCGCGCCGAAACCCGCTCCCGCAAAACGCAAGGTTATAGCGATTACAGCCGAGAATCCCAAACCCAAGCCTGCTAAGCGTCGCTCCCCCTCGCGTAAGGTCAAACTGCCGACTTATGGTAATCCTGCAATAGATGACGATCAATCGTCTGACGATCCAGTGGTTCGTGCTGCTGTGCAGGAAGCTCTCGGCAAGATCAATGGCGCGGTCATCGTAGTGCAGTCGGATACTGGTCGGGTTTTGTCCATTGTCAATCAGAAGCTTGCTTTTCAGGATGGTTATCAGCCTTGCTCATCCTTCAAGCCCGCTGTCGCTCTGGCTGCTTTGTCAGAAGGTATCATTAGCGAGGAGAGTAACTCTTTGCAACTGGGGAAGAGATGGAAGCTGGATTTAGACGACGCTCTCGCTCAGTCAAACAATCTGTATTTTGAAAAATTAGGCAAGACCCTCGGCATCGAAAAGCTTCAATGGTACGCGCATCAGTTTGGCTTCGGCGAGCAGGCAGGCTGGGGAATTCAGCAGGAGCCTCCCGGAGGTTTTCCTTCGGAACCACCTCCAGCAAGAGAAGGTGGAGTCGGGAAAATCGCCAGTTTCGGCCAAGGAATTTCCATGACCCTGTTCCAACTCGTGTCCTTTACTGCCGCTCTCGCCAATGGCGGAACTTTATATTATCTTCAATACCCGCAGCCATCCGATAGTGTTGAAGGCTTTGTGCCCAGGGTGAAGCGATACCTTCATTTCGGCGATTCGGCGGGTTCTATTCGCCGTGGCATGGAACAAGCTGTATTGGCCGGAACCGCGCGGCGTGCCAAGCAACCTGACGTATCCATTTTTGGCAAGACCGGAACCTGTTCGCAGGGGCAGGCACGGCTGGGCTGGTTTACCGGATATAGCAAAGATGGTCTTTCCGTTGCCGTTTTACTTCATACTGGCCTGAAAATCGGTGGCGGTCCAAAGGCCTCTGAAATTGCCGGGAAAATTTTCCGAAAGCTCGCAGACAAGAATTACCTGGCCCATTTCTCACCTCAACCTCATTTACCCACAGCACCGCCTGCGCTGATTCAGCTAACTCCACAGTTCTAAATTCGCTAATTTCTCAGCCGCTACTCATTGTCCCCCAAAGAAAATTTTCTTCCCATTTGGTTGGCGGGCTTTCATGCTATCTTGCCCCCTTGTATAATCATCAGAATGAAAAGGAGTCCTGAATGCCCTGGCATGATTTAGCCGATAAGTCTTTGAACGGCGATCTTTTGTCGCGGGAAGAAGCCTTGCAGGTTCTCGCGGTTCCAGATGCCGAGCTGCTGGACCTGGTCTCCGCTTGCTACCGCATTCGGCGGCATTATCACGGCAATCGCATGAAATTGAATATGCTCATTAACGCCAAGAGCGGCCTTTGCCAGGAGGACTGCGGCTATTGTTCCCAGTCGATTCTGGCTCAGTCGGGCGTGGACCGTTACTCCTTGCAGTCCAAAGAAGTCCTGCTGGCTGGCGCGCGGCAAGCATTGGAAGTGAAAGCTCACACCTATTGCATCGTCATCAGCGGGCGCCGCCCCGCTGAGCGTGAGTTGGATCACATTGTCGATGCCGTGCGTGAAATCCGTCGGCGCTATCCTTTGCGCATCTGTTGCTGCCTGGGTTTGTTGAGCAAGGATGAAGTGGATCGCCTGCGCGAGGCCGGTGTGGAGCGCATCAATCACAATCTCAACACTGCCGAGAATTTTTACCAGGAGATTTGCTCCACGCACGATTACGGCGACCGCATCGATACCGTGAAGGCCGTGAAGCAAGGCGGCGTCTCCTCCTGCTCGGGAGGGATACTCGGTATGGGAGAAAGCGACGAGCAGATCGCGGACCTCGCTTATTCATTGCGAGAACTCGATGTGGATTCCATCCCGCTCAATTTCTTGATTCCCATTGCAGGTACTCCGCTTGGCGGCGTTGAGTATCTGCGGCCTCAAAAATGCCTTGCGATCCTTTGCTTGTTCCGTCTCATCAATCCCTCCAAGGAAATTCGCATTGCCGGTGGACGCGAATATCATTTGCGCTCATTGCAGCCTCTGGGCTTTTACGTTGCCGACTCCATTTTCATCGGCGATTATTTAACCACGCGCGGCGAATTGCCGGAGCGTGACTTGCAAATGATCGAGGACGCGGGATTCGTTCCTGCCGTTCCACCCCGGTCGGCTCCAGTCCAGGATTATGCTCCAGGAATCACTCCTGCGGAGACTCTTGTCGCCAATGCCTCCGCTCCAGAGCCTGGCAATTCCTAGCAGGTCAGTATGATGTCCCCCGTAGATCAAGCTGATCAAAATGATCCGCAAGACATGATCCGGACGCATCTGGCTGCTCTAAAGCGAGCCGGGCTGCAACGCCGATTGCGTCACTTGGGTGGCGCTCCCGGCCCTCGCATCAACGTCGATGGCCGCTCCGTTCTGCTGCTTTGCTCCAACAACTATCTGGGACTTGCCACCGATGACCGCCTCAAGCAAGCGGCGCAAGCAGCCATCAGCACCTACGGTTGCGGAGCCACAGGCTCCCGGCTCATCAGCGGTAATCTGGAGCCATATGAACGGCTCGAACTGGACTTGGCTGCTTTCAAAGGGACTGAATCCTCTTTAATTTTTCCATCCGGATATCAGGCCAATGTGGGCACCGTCGCGGCCCTGGTTGGTTCGCGAGACGTGATCTTCAGCGACGCGCTGAATCACGCCAGCCTCATTGACGGCTCCCGGCAGTCACGCGCCGAGATGGTCACTTATAACCATTGTGATCCCGAAGACCTGGAAGCCAAGTTGAAAACTCATGCTGCCGCCCGCCGGAAACTAATCTTGACCGAGTCGGTTTTCTCTATGGACGGAGACCTGGCTCCATTGCGCGAGATTTGCTTCCTGGCTAAAAAGTATTCGGCGTTGCTTCTGGTGGATGAAGCGCACGCTACGGGCATATTCGGTCCTAACGGCGCTGGACTCGTATCCGAGTACGGATTGCAACCCAACGTGGATATCCAGATGGGCACCTTCAGCAAAGCGTTAGGCAGCCTTGGCGGCTATGTAGCCGCGAGCCGCGAGATTATTGATTACTTGCTGCACCGCGCACGCAGCTTGATTTTCTCGACCGGCTTGCCTCCCGCTGTATTGGCTGCTTCAAAAGCTGCTTTGCAAATTGTCCTTGAAGAACCCCAGCGCAGACTAGCCTTATGGGAAAACGTTGCTCATTTGCGCGATGGCCTTGCGCGCATGGGTTTTGACACGAGCCTATCGCAGAGCCAGATTCTTCCGGTGCGCTTGGGCGACGCTCAACGAACCATGGCCGCCTCCCGATTCCTTCTTCACAAGGGTGTGTTTGTTCAGGGAGTGCGTCCGCCCACCGTGCCTCTAGGCACAGCGCGTCTGCGTATTAGCCCTATGGCGATACACAGCGAAGACGATATTTCCACGGCTTTGACGGCCTTGGAATCTCTGCAATTCGCACTGCGCCAGCGCGAAAAGAGATTACAGCAGAAATCTTCTCTCGTCCCCGCATCCGAAAATTCATGATCTCTAGCACCGATATTTCCAATTGCAAACAATGGGACCATGCCTATCTATGGCATCCCTTCACACAAATGCGGGAATGGTTGGCGGAAGACCCCTTGGTCATCGAGCGGGCCGAAGGGAATTATCTTTTCGATTCTCAAGGCAATCGCTACTTCGACGGCGTTTCCTCGCTGTGGTGCAACGTTCATGGTCACGCTCGCCCGGAAATTGTGGAAGCCATTCAGCAACAGGCCGGCAAGCTCGATCACAGCACCATGCTGGGGTTAACGAATGTTCCGGCAACGGTTTTAGCCAAGCGCCTGATAGAGCTTGCTCCAAAAGGTCTGCGGCGTGTTTTCTATTCCGATTCCGGCGCAACTGCTGTTGAAATCGCTCTGAAAATGGCCTTTGAGTATTGGAAGCTATGCGGAGATACACAGCGAACTACCTTTGTTAGTCTCGAAGGTTCTTACCACGGCGATACCATCGGCGCCATGAGCGTGGGCTACTCCGAGGCGTTTCACAGCCGTTATCGCGAATTGCTTTTTCCTGCTTTGCGGATCAATCCGCCGCACGTTTTCCGTTACTACAAGAAAGAAGCTCCTGAAACAGCGCTGGCTCTGGCCCTCGATGAAGCCGCGCGCATTCTAAGCGAGAATCGCAAGCGGCTGGCGGGTTTAATCGTAGAGCCTCTCATGCAGGGTGCCGCAGGTATGTGGAACCACCCCATCGAGTATCTGCAAGGTCTGCATCGCATCTGCAAGGACAACGGCATCCTCTTCATCGCCGATGAAGTTGCCGTGGGCTTTGGGAGAACTGGAACGATATTTGCTTGTGAACAGGCCGCAATATCGCCCGATCTGATGTGTTTGGGGAAGGGCATCTCCGGGGGAGTGCTGCCTCTCGCCGCTACGCTGGCTTCAGAAGAAATATTCGAAGCCTTCCTCGGCGATTATTCCGAATACAAGACGTTTTTCCACGGGCACACCTACACAGGAAATCCCATCGCCTGCGCAGCCTCCATTGCGTCTCTGGATATATTCGTAACTGACAATGTTATGAATAGAATGAAAGTACTTATTAAAGAAATACATGAAATCGTGGATGGCATTAGGCAGCTTCCCCATGTAGCCGATGTTCGGCAATGGGGGCTGATGGTCGGCATTGAATTGGCCCAGGATGCAGCGTCGCGTCGCCCATACCCCGCTGACAGAAGAATGGGCAAGCAGGTCATCCTGGAGGCTCGCAAACGAGGGATCATCCTGCGTCCCTTAGGAGACGTCGTCGTGCTGATGCCTCCTCTATCGACCACTCTGGATGAGTTGAATCATCTGGTCGCAGTGGTTCAAGAGACGATTCAAGCAGTCACAGGTTCTTAGAGCAGGGGAGCGGCGGAAATGCTGAACAGGGGGTTTCTCATTACAGGCACCGACACCGGGGTGGGGAAGACCCTGGTTGCCTGTTCACTCGCCACAGCCTTACGCCAGCAAGGGCTGCGAGTGGTGCCTTTCAAGCCAGTTGAAACGGGCTGCGAAGCCGATCCTGTCTCAGGCGAGCTAATTCCTGCCGATGCCGTACTGTTGCGTAAAGCATCGGGTACTGACGCTGATCTCGGCATGATCTGTCCTTACCGATTTTCTTCTCCCGTGTCCCCGTGGGTCGCGGCCCGGCAGAGCAATGTTCACATTGACCCGGAGCGCCTCCTGGCTTGCTACCAGAATCTTGCATCGTCGCATGATGTCGTTCTCGTGGAAACCGCCGGAGGGATCATGGTGCCCCTGGCTGAGAATTTTCATTACGGTGACTTGGCTCAAAAGCTCAGACTGCCAGCCCTGGTCGTGATCGGCTCAAAACTGGGAGCCATCAACCATGCACTGTTAACCTTTGCATTTCTTCAACAAGCGGGCATCAAAATCGTAGCGTGGGTTCTCAATCATCCTTATCAGGAGGTAAATCCAGCCACCCAGACAAATGGCGATACGCTGCGTGCGCTGCTTCCAGGCCCTTTTTTCTCCATCCCGCATTTACCCGATTCGCAAAATATGCAGGAGCATGAGTCGTTCCAGAAACTTTCCGCTTCTGTTCTGGATCATAGTTCAATCATCTGAGCCAGCCTCGAATTTGCAGCAGAGGGAATTCCTGTTGTAGCCTATCTTCAGGCCATTGCCTCTCCCCTATGACTAATTACAGAATGAATCGCGATCAAGCCCGGGACTGGTTCCGTGCTGAACTTACTGCCATAGGAGAAGCAGCTTCCGCCGTTCGCTACAAAAAGCACCCTGAAAAGATCGTTTCTTACACCCTCCAGCGGGTTGTGAATTACACGAACGTCTGCAACGCCTATTGCACGTTCTGCTCATTTTATCGGCCTCCCGGGCATCCGGAAGACTATCTGCTCACCGACGACGAGATACTCGACAAAATCGAGAAAGGCGTCGCGCTGGGCGTAACTGGCGTGCTGATTCAAGGGGGCGATCACCCGGACCTGAAGATCGAATACTACGAACGGTTGCTCAAAAAAGTGAAGCAGAGGTTTCATGTCCAGTGCCATAGCTTTTCCGCTTCGGAGATTCTCAACCTATCGCAAGTTTCAGGCATTTCATTGCGGGACGCCATCGCCCGCTTGCGGGACGCTGGGCTGGACTCCATCCCCGGCGCGGGAGCGGAGATTCTCGACGATGAAATCAGAAACCGCATCAGCCCCATGAAGCTCAAAACCGCCGAGTGGTTGGAGGTTCACCGCACGGCCCACCAGCTTGGTCTGCCGACCACCGCGACCATGGTCTTTGGCTTTGGCGAAACTCTGGAACATCGCCTCAATCACCTGGATCGCCTGCGCCAGTTGCAGGATGAAACCGGCGGGTTCGTAGGCGTCATCATCTGGCCCTACCAGACCGGCGCGCGCACTCCAATGATTCTTCCTCAGCAGAAACCCACAGCGGAGGAATATCTGCGCATGCAAGCGCTAACTCGCCTGTACCTCGATAACTTTGAGAACCTGCAAGCTTCCTGGCTAACCGTAGGCCTTGAAACAGGCCGCCGCGCGCTTCATTTCGGAGCCAATGATGCTGGCAGCGTCGTCATCGAAGAGAACGTCGTGCGCGGTGCAGCGGATACCAGATCCGCAGGGGAAGCAGACCTCCGGCGGCAAATCGAACAGGAAGGTTTCATTCCTATGGAGCGCAACTCCACTTACTCTCGCCGCGCCCCCTCTTTACGGACCCATTTCGCCGCCTTTTCTTCTGAGGCATCACACACAGGTGAGAACCATCCAAGCGCCCCTATATTACGCAGACCCGGATAAGAACAGGGAAGGATAATTTTTCGGCAACCGGGAGGAAGTGACTGACGTCTAACAGGGCAGTCCGAAACAGCCCTGAATTTGCTGATCGTGAGGTGTGCCGATGCTATGGTCGCAACGCGAACGGGAAGAGAGCTTTGGAGGGTGTCCCAGAGTTCCTCCGCCGCTGCAATTGGCTCTGCTTCTCGTGATACTTGGACCCAATTCGCTGCTCGCGCAGGGGAACACAAGCTCCACTTCCCCCCAGACAGCGGCTCAAACTACGGGTCGACCATCGGAGTCTCCCGCCGCCAGCGCCATTGGCGAAAACCAGCTCGTAGGACTTCCTCTGAATGGACGCAGCTACAGCCAGTTGGCCACCCTCCAGGCCGGCGTAAGCGGCGACACGTCTGGTTCGGGCTCTCGCGGCATCAGCACCGGCGGCTTGAACATAGTAGGAGGACGTTCCACCTCGAATAGTTTTCTGCTGGACGGCACCAGCATCATGAACACCGACAATCAAGTCCCCAGGAGTGCTGCCGGTGTTCAGCTCGGTTCGGATGCTGTCATGCAGGTGCAGGTTTTCAGCGCCAGTTACGGTGCAGATCACGGTTTAGCGAGCGGCGGTGTGCTGAACTCCATCACCCGCTCCGGCGGCAATGAATTCCACGGCTCTCTTTTTGAGTTTTTTCGCAATAGCAAGCTGGATGCCAGGGCGTTCTTTGATCCCCCCGAGCCGCCTCCCTTCAAGCGCAACCAGTTCGGTTTTCTCCTCACCGGTCCGCTAAAAAGAGACAGGACATTCTTCATGGGCAGCTTTGAAGCCATGCGCGACCGCCAGACCGACACGGATACCAGCTATTTCCCGGACAAGGAATCTCGTCTGGGGATCATCACAGACAGCAACGGAATCACCATTCGAACTGTTCCTGTGAACCAGGCTGTGAAACCGTACCTCGATCTTTTTCCGATCCCCAACTCCGTCCGCCTCGGCGGGGGCATCGGGGAAAACTTTGCGCCCCAATTCGTGCCAACGGATGAGAACTTTTTTGCCGTTCGAGTGGACCATCAGCTTGCAGACCGCCATGGGCTTTTTGTCCGGTATACCTTCGACGATGCCACCAGCCGTTCTCCCAGCGGCGTTTATTTGTTTGGCACGGTCAACAACAGCCGCCAGCAGTATTTAACCCTTGTGACCTCTCATATCTTCAGTTTGAGCGTTGTCGATTCCTTCCGGCTGAGTTATACACGCCCGGTCGATGTCGCGGAAACTTATTCCCTCCTCGCCATCCCGCCCTCCTTGTACTTTGTTCCGGGCGCTCCCCAGTTTGGAAATATTTCGGTGCCGGGACTGACCGGTTTCGGCCCTCCGCAGAGTAATCCGTCGGCCGATTTCATGAATACCTTTCAATTCGCGAACGACTTGGTGGTGAGCAAGAGCGCTCATTCCATGAAGTTCGGGTTCGACATTCATCGTTACCGCTGGGACACCGTGGGCAGTTTTCAGAAGTCGGGGAGCTGGTCATTCAATAGCCTGGAGAGCTTCTTGCAAGGAGGGACCGGCGGCACCAACCTGACGGTGGTGCTGCCGGGGTCCGACAATCGAAAAGCCTTCCGGCAAACCGTCGCTGGCTTCTATTTTCAGGATGATTACCAAGCCGCTCCCCGCTTGCAACTGAACCTTGGCGTGCGCTACGAATTTGCCACGGTTCTCAAGGACAAATATGGCAGGACGCATTTTCTGCCGGACCCCGTGAGGGACTCCGCCATGCAGGTGGGGCCCTATTTCAAGGACAACCCCTCGCTGCTGAATTTTTCTCCCCGCCTTGGGGCTACCTGGTCGCTCGGAAGCGGCGGCAATACGGTCCTCAATGCCGGCTTCGGGATTTACTACGACCAGTACCTCCTTTACACTGTGCAGCAAATCCGCAGTTCCGCTCCTTTCTATGGAATCACGGTGCGAACCAATTTTGATTCCTCCCGCACTTTTCCCGATGCGCTGGCGTCGGCTTCCACAGGTGCGGGGAACTATCGCTTCACAGCCCGCCCCACCGATTACAACCACATGCGCAACCCCATGGTCCTGCGCTACAACTTTGCGGTCCAGCAGCAGATCCCGGGGGGAATGCGACTCCAGGCAACTTACGTGGGGGCGCGGGGCAATCACCTGCTTCGCACCTACGACACCAATCTCTTCCCCAATCCCGTCACTCGTGAGGATGGCTCGCTGTTTTTCCCTCCCAATGCCGGCCCGATCAATCCGGCATTCGCTGACATCCTCCTTCTGTCCAGTGATGCTCAGTCGTTTTACAATTCCCTGCAATTGTCTGCCAGCAAGAGTCTCGGCGGGGGACTCAGCCTGCAAGGGAATTACACGCTGAGCAAATCAGTGGATGACAGTTCGAACACTGCCGGCAGTTCGGGACAGTATGGCGCGATGAGAACACTGAACCGGGGCGTCTCCGACTTTAATTCTCGCCATCGCCTGTCACTGAATTATTTCTACAACCTGCCGCTGGGCGGCGGACGGCGCTGGCTGAGATCGGGTCCGCTGGCCGCCGTGCTCGGTGGCTGGCGAGTCGGCGGCATCGTATCCTTCCGGACCGGCACGTTTCTCACTCCGCAGGTCAGCATCCGTTCCCCCGGATATCTGTTTTCTGCGGACCGGCCGAATCTCCTGCCGGGCCGCAGCAACAACCCCGTGAGCGGTCAATCTGAAGGTTGCGGGACCGTGCCAGCCGGTCAGAAGCTGGGGACCCGGGAGTTGTATTTTGATCCTTGTGTATTCGGCGTCCCGCTTCCTGGCACGATGGGTAATTTGGGGCGAAATACTATCGTGGCGCCAGGCCAATTCACGATGGACTTGTCCTTGCAGAAGGAGTTCTCTCTGGATTCCAGCCGGCGACTCCAGTTTCGCGCCGAGTTATTCAATCTCTCAAATCACACCAATTTCAATCGTCCCCTGGGGGGCGGTGCGGTCGTATTCACACCGGGCGGCCGCAATTCCTTCACCGGCAGAATCGGAAGCGTTGCTACCATTCCCCGGCAGGTTCAATTCGCTCTTCGCTTGTCTTTCTAGATGGGCATGTATATCTGCTTGCTGACCGGGAATTAGGAAGGTAACAGATCGTGAAGCGTCTCTATCGCTCCCAAACCGATAAGAAAATTGCAGGCATCTTTGGCGGAATTGCCGAGCTGTACAATATCGATCCCAGCCTGCTCCGGCTCACTTTCGTTTTCCTGGGACTTGCCACGGGTATTATACCGTTGCTGATATCATACTTTGTCGGTTGGATCATCATTCCTAAAGGTCCAGCCTCCGGCAAACTGCCGCAATCCACCGCCTGACCCGGCTGCCAGTTTTATATTGGGTTCTATTTACTTGCGGAATGCGTCAGGAACCTTATAGAGGTAGACGAAGTGTGTATTCCCGTCCGCCTTCACTTCTGCTTGCTGCGATGATTCCCAGCCCGGAATGCGAATGTCATGGGCGACCACCCGCGTGCCCGGGCGTAGCTGTTTTTCGAGCACTGGCCTTAGCTCGGAGTTAGCTTCCAGCAGCAGATAGACAGTCACTACCGTCGCAGTGCTAAGATCGGTTTTCAATAAATCTTCTTCCCGGATCGTGACTAAATCTTCAAGCTTGAGCTCCTTTACCTTTTCTGTGGATTCCACCACCAGCCGATGGTCCAATTCCACGCCGACTCCGCGAGCGCCGTGTTTCTGCGCTGCCGCAATCACAATCCTGCCGTCTCCTGACCCTAAGTCGAAAACAACGTCGGAAGTAGTTACTTGAGCGATCTCCAGCATCTTTTCCACCACCACCATCGGCGTTGTTACAAACGGCGCAATCCTCTTCGCTTCTGCTTCCCTTGTCTGCTCAGGTTCCAATTCATTTGGTTTTGCATTCGTAGGTGCTGGCTTCGCTTCTCCGCGTGAAGGGATATCATCATTCGTGTAGACACGTCTCCGGTTGTTTTGCGTCTGCGCGAATCCAACTTGAATCAGTGGGTCTACGCCCGCGAATAGGACCATCAGCACCGCCGCCATCCGAACTAGTTCTCTTGCGGAGCGCAGTTTTAGCATGAAGAATTCCATTCTATGAAATTTTGCATCTCGCTTTCTCCGGCTGCTCAAGCGACTTCCTGCTCTTTGTACTGCAATTGATATAGCTTCCAGTAAATGCCTCGTTGCGCCAGCAATTCTTGATGAGTGCCAAGCTCGCGAATTCTCCCTTTGTGCATCACCACGATGCGGTCGGCGCGCTGGATGGTGGACAGGCGATGCGCGATGATGATTGCGGTGCGGCCGCTGACCATCCGCCCCAGCGCTTCACGGATGCGGATTTCTGTTTCCGTATCCACGCTCGATGTTGCTTCATCCAGGATCAATATCTGCGGACTATGCGCCAGCGCGCGGGCAAAGCTAATGAGTTGTTTTTGTCCTGTGGAAAGCGTGGCTCCTCGCTCGTGGACCTCTTGCTCGTATCCTTCCGGCAGTGTGTGAATGAAGTCACTCAGGTTCAGCTCTTCCACCGCTTCTTCCATGGCTTCTCGTGTTACCAAATCCGGGTCGAGCCGGATATTGCTCTCGATGGTTCCGGAAAATAAATACGGGTCTTGCAAAACAATCCCGAAGCGTCGCCGCAGCGCCTGCGGATTCCATTCGCGCACGTCCACGCCGTCCACCAGGAGCCTTCCTTGCTGAATGTCGTAAAACCTCAGCAGCAGGCTAATCAGCGTGGTTTTCCCCGCTCCGGTGTGCCCGACTACCGCAATCGTTTCCCCAGGCTGAATTTTCAGGCTGATATCCTGCAATACCCATTGATCATCCTTGTAGGCAAATGAAACATCCTGAAATTCAATGCTCCCCGCGCTTGATTGCGGTTGTTGAACCCAATTCCCATTGTCTGTCGCATCCGGGGCTGCCGGTGTGTCCAATAATTTGAAGATTCTCTCGGAACTGACCATCGCCGCTTGCAAAATATTATATTTTTCACTCAAATCCTGGATCGGACGAAAAAAACGCTGGGCATATTGAATAAAGGCTACCAGGATGCCGATAGTCAGAGTATCCCCCAAAACCTTGAGTCCGCCGTACCACAGGATCAGCGCGATGGCTACCGAACTCAGAACTTCCACCACCGGATAGTAGAGCGAGTGTGCAAATACGGAATCCAGGAAAGCGATCTTGTGGGCGGTGTTGATTTGATCAAAGTCCTGTAAGCTTCTGGCCTCGCGGTTGAACAGTTGCACCACATTCATCCCCGTGATGTGTTCCTGCAAATGGGCATTGATGCGTGCAATCGCCGTGCGGATGCGCCGGTAGCATTCCCGCACACGGCGGCGAAACCACATCGTTGCCACAAAGATCAGCGGCAGCACGGAGAACGTTACCAGTGCCAGCAACGGATCCATTTGCAGCATCACGGCGACAATAAACAATAAGGAGAAAAAGTCGCCGAAGATCGCGACCACTCCCGACGTGAACATTTCATTCAGAACATCCACGTCCGTCGTAGCTCGCGTAACTAACCGACCGACCGGATTGCGGTCGAAGAACTGAATGGGAAGGCGATGCAGGTGCCGGAGCATCTCCATGCGCAGATCGTACATGGCTCGTTGGCCCACCATTTGCATTGCGTAGGTCTGGCCGTATTCCAGCAGAAACATCAATCCCAGCGTGAGCACAAACAAGCCCGTCACCTGTGTCAGCCCTGTGAAAGGATCGCTGCTCAGCCAGCGGTCCAGAAACGTAGCCTGTTTTTCTGTAACCACCAGATACCGGTCGACCGCGATTTTTGTCAAAAACGGGCCCACCACCTGAAGTAGCGAGTGAAATACCATGGCTACGCACGCCACTAACACCAGTGCGCGGTAGGGGGACAGATAGCGCAGCAACCGCTTCATCAGGCGGCTGTCGTATGCTTTGCCCAGGACCTCTTCGTCGTGGTGATCCTGCGTCATGCGCGCTCCAGTTCTTCTTCCAGCAACTGCTTCTGATAAAGCTCCGGGTAATAGCTCCCGCGCGCCATCAATTCCTCGTGATTGCCGCGTTCAGCGATGTGCCCTTCGTACAGCACGATAATTTCGTCAGCGTCTCGAATGGTGGAGATGCGGTGCGAAATTAAAATCGCCGTGCGCCCTCGCAGCACCTCGCGCAAGCGATGTAGAATCTTTTCCTCCGTGTAGGTATCCACGCTCGATAGAGCATCATCCAGGATTAGCAGTGATGGGTTGCGCAGAACCGCTCTGGCTATGGCCACCCGCTGCTTTTGCCCCCCGGAAAGCGTGATGCCTCTCTCGCCAACGATGGTGTCGAATCCGAGCGGGAAGCCCTCGATATCCGGCAGCAGACTGGCGATTTCCGCAGCCTGTTTAATCTGTTCGTCGGTTGCCTGTTCCACGCCGAAGGCGATGTTGCCGCGAATTGTGTCGCTGAAAAGAAAAGTCTCCTGCGGAACAAATCCAATCATGCGCCGCAGCTCCTGCAATCGATAATGGCGCAACGGTACTCCATCCATCGTGATGCTGCCCGGTGGCGCATTGAACAGTCGCGGAATTAAATTCACCAGCGTGGACTTGCCGCTGCCCGTCGGACCCACAATCGCCAGCGTCTTGCCGGCGGGAATCGTGAAGTCAATATCGGTTAGCGTTGGCCGCTCGTTGTAGGAAAAATTCAAGTGATGAAATCCAACCGATACCCCCGCGGGCTTATCTGCACGCATCCCGTTCCCATTACCGCTTCGTGAGATGACGGGTCTTGATGGGGGAATAATTTCTCTGATCGCTTCTTCTTCGTCCCTGATATCCGGTTGCTCCTGCAATATAGTATTCAATCGTGCCAATGACGCCGTGCCTCTCTGATAAAGATTAACGACCCAGCCCAGGGCAATCATGGGCCATGCTAGTTGCCCCATATAAACATTGAAAGCAACAAATGACCCGATGCTGATTTCTCCATTGATTACCGCTCGCCCGCCAGCCCATAGCACGATGACGTAGGAAATTCCCATCAGGACTTCCAGCAATGGATAGAACATTCCCCACACGCCGATCAGCTTGCGGTTGCTCTCCATGTACTGGTCGTTGAGTTCCCGGAACCGCCGCAGGTCTGTTTCTTCTTGCGCATAGGCGCGGATCACGCGAATCCCGGCCATACTTTCCTGCACCTTGGCGCTGATGGTAGACATCATTTCTTGTATTTTTTCAAAGCGGTGGTGGATGCTGCGGCCAAACGCGGAGACCAGCACCGCAATGATCGGCACCAGCACAAAGCAATAGAGAGTTAAGGTGGCGCTGATCTGGAACAGAATCGTGACTGCGGCGGCCATCAGGACAAGAGTTCTGACCGAGTACATAATGCCCGGCCCCAGCAGCATGCGCACGGCGTTCAAGTCGTTTGTGGCGCGGGACATCAGGTCGCCGGTTCGGTTCTTTTGGTAATAACGCAGGGACAGCTTCGTAAAGTGCTCATACAGTGCATTTCGAAGATCGTATTCCGTGTCCCTCGAAATTCCGATGAGAATCATCCGGGTCCAGTACAGGAAGAATGCCTTCGCCAGCGCAGCAACGAGCAGTAATCCAATATAGAGAAGCAGTTTGTCCTGCGATACCCCGGCTTGCAGATCATCGATTCCAAAGCGGATAATTTGTGGAACGGACACCCAGAAAGTCACTTCACCCAATAAAACCGCGAAGCCTAGACAATATCGTCGCACGTAGGGACGCAAGTAAGGGAACAGCGGAGCAACTCGTTGAATAGGATTTTCTGTCATGAACGCACCAGCTTTCGCCAACTCCTGCTCTCTTGATTATAGGAGAAGGTGCATGGCGTGAGAGCTATTTTCTATTTCCTTTCTCTGTACAGAATGCAAACCTCCATTGCCGAATCATTCAGATTGCTGACGTATTAGATATAATCGAATCATCATGCCTGATTTCTCCTCTGCCGCAGGTCAGCTATTCATTGTTGGACTCGAAGGCAGTACATGGTCAGA
>Ga0156170_1134_pt3 | contig 25061 bp, 22 predicted proteins | sample RifCSPlowO2_12_FD_107823 | JGI IMG/M metagenome (GOLD analysis project Ga0156170, IMG submission 107823) | Acidobacteria bacterium RIFCSPLOWO2_12_FULL_54_10
GTGGTTCACGATGATGAGGTCGCTCTCCAGCGCGCGGGTGTGCATGAGCGTAATAAAGCAGCGGTCAAATTGCGGGCACTTCTGGCCGGTGCAAGTCTCCCGGCGAGCGTCCACCTTCCCCCAGAGCGCGCTCTCCTCGGGCAGGGAGGTCATCTCGTTGCGGTCTCCGGTTTCGGTATGACGCTCCCATTCGCGAATCGCCGCAAATTCCTCGATTTCTTCGAGGCCGTGCAGGATGGGCCGGTTCTCGAGGTCGTAGACCTTCTGCCGGCAGAGATAGTTGGCCCGGCCTTTCATATAGCAGACCCGGAGCGGGCGTCCCAGATGCTCGGCCAGGAATGGAATGTCCTTAAGGTAGAGCTGATCCTGGAGATTCTTGGTTCCGGTAGAGATCACCACTCGCTGGCCGCTCGCAAGGGCCGGAATCAGATACGCCAGCGTCTTGCCGGTCCCGGTCCCGGCTTCGACCAGGAGGTGGCGGTGCTCCCGGAAGGCGGCTTCGACCGCCTGCGCCATCTTCAGTTGGCCCGGGCGAAACTCGTAGTTCGGGTGAGACCGTTCGAGCCACCCCTGCGGGCCAAAGCAGGCATACATATTGGAGAGCGAGTGGGTCGGGGTCGGCATGTTATTTGGTACTTCAGGACTCTTCGGGAGGCCGGATCATACGATACAGTTCTTGCGCCCGCGCCCTGTCATCTGTTCACCTTAGCACAAGGCAGACGGGTTCGCCCAGTTTCCTGCAACCCAAGCCGTCATTAGGAGATTCAAACTGCCTAGTACTTGTAGACGCTCCAAAATGTGGCCATCGCCCTATTGTCTGTTTTGGTCTAATCCGACATAGTAGTGGTGCGAATAGTACGGTATGTAGGATGGATACCCCAGGGAGTGAAGCCGTGATTACAGCGAAAGAATTTTTCGAACTGCATTCGATTCTTTCCGAAATCGTGAAAAAGCTTTTAGGAGGAGTTCCTCCGGTTCCGGAATCCGTCCAGGAGTCCCTGGCGCGAGCGGAGTCCGCCAGCGGAGCCGAGGGAGAGAAACCGATTTCCGAACAGGACCTGCGGTGGGTCGAACTGCTGAACCTGGCCGTGGAGCCGCCTATGCTGCGGCGGTCCCTGAAAAGCCGGAAAACCAGCGAAGCGGCGATCCAAGCCCTCATTCGGTTCTTGGTTAGCAAGAAACCCCATCTCCGGGGCGACCGGGAGAAAGTGGACTGGGTGGTGACCTATCTGTTCCAGGTTCGGGAGGAGCGGAAGGGAAGCCCCGGCGGCTGGTTCACTTCCGAGATTGAAAATATCCTGGAGGGATTCGATTTTCTGCCTCTCAGCATGCCAGGCGAGGAAATGCTCTTGGAGATTTCCGCTTTGCTCGACGAACTCAAGTACTTCCGAAAATTCTCCGAGATTACGGAGTCCCGCATTATCCAGCGGGGCCGGTATCTGAAAGGCCAGTTTGGCGCGGAGTTTTTTCATCCCACGGTCCTGGCTGCGATTGTCAATTACAACTTCTTGCTGGGAAGGAAGATTCAAGCACTCCTCCAGGAAACCATCCGAAAAGTCTCCCAATTTACCCCCGCCTCCTCGGAGACCTTCCCCGATACCCAAGAATTGCTCCAGCGTGACTACCGCGCCATCTCCGATGTCTTTCAGCAGTTGACGGCATTGGACCGAAAAGCGGAGTTGGACGAGGAGCAGAAAAAAGAAATGAAGAAGGGAGCGGCAGAAAAGAAACGTGGACCGGAGCAAGAGGCCGGGGGGGCGACGAAAGCCAAACCCCAGAGCCTGGAAGAACAGCTCATTGATCTCGGCATCGATCCGGGCCGCCATGCCGAGCAACTCCGGAACCGGATCAAAGAGATCGGCATGCGCATCCGATCCAATCCTGCCACGACTTCCCTGTCGTATCCGGCAGGCGCCCTCCTCCTGAGCGATTGGGAAGCGAAAGCCTTCTTAACCGAATACCCCGCCACGGAGGAGAGCTTCCGGGCAGAGTTTGCGCGCAGCGTGACCTCCGCGATTGGGATCATCGCGCGCATGGATGAGGAACTGCCCGCCTACTTTGAGACCAAGGGGGCGGAACATCTCTGGAAACGTCACTGCGATGCCCTCGTCTATCTCCTCTACGAAGGCCGCCGCCAGTTGGAAGTCCTGGGGGAGCTGGCGCGCAGCAGTGAGAAACGGGGTTTGGCGGACAAGTCGAAACAGCTTCTCTCCACCGCTGAGAAACTGGAAGGCTATCTGGGCAGGGTAGCAGGTCTCTTCTGAGCATCCCCAGCAGCACACGGGTACGCCGAGTCCCAGAGGGACTGGACCCGCCGGCAGCGGCGTTGGCGGAAAGCCACCCCAGGGGCGAAAGAGGCGTCCCGACTCCTGTCCTGCAAACGCCCTTTGCCGCCCGTCTGCCCGTGGAAGAAGCCAATGCTGTCTTTATGATTGGCAGAGAGACCTAAATTTTCCAAGACTCAAGGAAACCCTGAAGACCTTCCCCGCTAGTGATTGCCCCTGCCCGGAGGCTTCGCGCGAGAACAGGTTTTCAGCTTTGCCGGTTTGGGACGCCCACCCCGACGAACCGCAGAGCCTATTCCTAAGCGCAGGATGGACCGAAAAGATAGAGAGCGCAAAGCTCTCTTCCGTTGTGAAAAGGAGATCATTATGCTAGATTGGCTCTGGTATTTCCGTGTTCCCCCCTTACCGGATGTGATCCGCATTCCTCGATTTGCCCATGGGCAGGGTAAGAGTGAATTGCTTTTCCAGCGTCTCTCCACTAGAATGAATGGGTTAGAATTGGCGGGAATCAATTCGGCTCTTGGGAGGTGTTTGTGAGACATGGGGTTCTGGGATTGATTTTCCTGTGGGGAGCCTCGTTATCTCTCGCCCAGGAGGTTGGGTCTCTTCCCAACGACCAAGGGACCGTTCGTGACTGGAACGAACATATCCTCGAAGCCGGCCGAAGCAGGGCCGGGAGTTTTTCCGACACTCCGCAGGATTATCGGATCGGGCCAGAGGACTTAATCGAGGTCGCGGTTTTTGAAGTGCCGGAACTCAGCCGTACGGTGCGAGTCTCGGCGTCGGGAGAAGTTTCCCTGCCCCTGATCGGGTCGATCAAAGCGAGGGGGATGAGCCCATTGCAACTCGAGCAGGTGCTCACCGACCGGCTGCGGGGGAGCTACCTGCAGGATCCCCAGGTTTCCGTCTTCCTGAGAGAGTATCGCAGCGACCCGGTTTCCGTGATGGGCGCTGTGAAGATGCCGGGCCTGTATCAGATCCAAACGCAAAAGAGCCTGATTGAAGTGCTGGCGATGGCGCAAGGGTTTTCCGAGGGGCCGCAGCATCAGCCGGGGCGCACCATTGTCATTACGCGCAAACCGGCTACACGATGGGTTGACAAGACCAGCAGCGTTCCGGAAGAGGGCTCTTCGAATCCCGCTGATCCGGACGTTCCGACGGGCGGGATGGCGGCCGGCAGTCTGGAGATCCCCATCAAACAGTTGCTCCAAAGCGGCGACCCCAAATGGAACGTGCCTCTTTATCCAGGGGATGTGGTCAAGGTGGCCCCGGCGGGCACATTTTACGTGGCCGGGAACGTCAACCGGCCCGGAGGGTTTCCGCTGACCGATTTTGACAACATCTCGGTAATTCAGGCTCTGGCGATGGCGGGTGGCTCCCTGAAGTCCGCCAGTTTGAAGAGCTCTGTGATCATTCGGAGGGATTCCACCGGCAATCGCGTAGAAGAAATGATTGATCTGCGGCGGGTTTTGAAGGGAAAAGACCCGGAGACCATGCTGGGCGCGAACGATATTCTGTTTGTTCCCGGCAGCGTCGGCAAGGCAGCTGCCTTACGAGCCATCGAAACTTCCATTCAATTGGCCACAGGAGTCATCATCTGGCGTCGGTAGAGGCAGTGTTGTTTTTTCACTTTGGAAAGGTTTGAGGTTGCGAATGTCTGAAGAAATGTCGTTAGAAAAAATCCCGCCCTTAAAAGGGGAAGTTCCCGCCACCACCACGGTGGCGGCATACACGATCAGCCAGGAAGAGGAGGCGGCCACCCCTTCCTTCCTGGACTACTGGCGCGTGTTGCGGAAGCGCCGCTGGACCGTGTTGGGCCTCCTGCTGCTGGTCGTGGTTACAGTGATGATTGGGACGCTGAAGCAGAAACCGGTTTACCGCGCCAAGGCGGTCTTGCAAATTGACAAAGAAAGCTCAAACATCTTTAGCTTCAAGGATTTTGTCGCCGACATTGATCCCTTCGACGAATCCTATTTGGAGACGGCTTACAAGGTCCTGCAAAGCCGCACCCTCGCCCGGCGCGTCATTGACAAGCTGCAGTTGGACAAACTACCGGAATACGATGAAAAGCCCTCCTGGTTTGCCAAGCTCCTGAGCAAATCGCGATCGGAATCGCAACAACTCCCCGCTGAGGATCTGGCACTGGATCCCAAGTACTACAACGTCCTGGATAATTTCCAGGACCGGCTGACGGTCAACCCCGTCCGGCGCAGCCGCCTGGTTGAGATTAGCTTCGATTCGTATGATCCTGCGCTGTCGGCTCGGACCGCCAACGCCCTGGCCGCCAACTTCATTGACCAGAATTTGGAGGCCAAATGGGATGCTACGCAGAAAGCCTCTGACTGGCTGTCTCAGCAACTGGTGGGGCTGAAGGGGAGGCTCGAGAAGTCGGAAGAGGATATGCAACGGTACGCCAAAGACAATGCGATCCTGTTCCTGGATGAAAAGCAGAGCCTGACCACAGAAAAGCTGAAGCAGTTGCAGGAGGAAGCGACGCGGGCTCAAGCGGATTTGTTTCAAAAGGAGTCGCTCTATAACCAGGTTCGGACCGGGGATCTGAGTTCCGTCCCCGGTATTCTGGAGAACAAGCTCTACCAGGATCTCAGCATAAAGCTGGCGGATCTGCGCCGGGAATATTCCGAGTTGACGGCTACGTTCACACCGGAATACCCCAGAGTGAAACGCTTGAAAAACCAAATTGAGGAAATTGAGCGTACGGTTCAAAGAGAGCGCGGCGCGTTCGCCAAGCGGGTCACCGACGACTACCGGGCCGCTCTGAACCGGAAACGCCTGCTCGATCAGGCCGTGGAGCAGCAAACCAAGGAAATCAACCAGATCGCGGAGAAGTCGATCCCGTACAACATCCTCAAGCGGGAGGCGGACACCAACAAGCAACTCTATGAGGGACTCTTGCAGCGTCTGAAAGAGGCGAGCGTCTCCGCCGGCCTGCGGGCCAGCAATATCCGCGTGGTGGATCAGGCCGAGGTCCCGGAAATGCCGGCCAAGCCTCAGAAATTAGTCAATCTCGCTCTGGCTCTCATCTTCGGTTTGGGACTTGGCGTGGGTATGGCCTTCTTCCAGGAATACCTGGACAATACCTTGAAGACCCCCGAAGATGTCCAACGCTTCCTGCACCTGCCGACGTTAGGGATCATTCCCGCGGCGAGCGCCAATGGCAGGGCAGGGTTGTCTTACGGGTATGGATATGGATACGGCTACGGAAGTCGAAAGTCATTGCCGGAGGATACCAGCGCGCCAGATGGAGAAAAAAAGCTCCATCCGGAATTGATCGCCGGCGACGGGACTAACCCCTTGTCGGAAGCGTACCGCTCGTTGCGAACTTCCGTGCTGCTGTCGACATCGGGCCGGCCGCCGCGGGTCATTCTGGTGACCAGCGGGCAACCAGGGGAAGGAAAGACCACGACCGTAGTGAACCTGGCCATCGCGTTGGTGCAACTGGGCGGTCGAGTCCTTGTCGTGGACTCGGACATGCGGCGGCCCCGCGTGGGAAACCTCCTCGAACTTCCCGCGACTCCGGCGGGGCTCTCCACCTACTTGACCGGGCAGTTCGGCCTGGACGATGTCGTAACACCCACGCAGATACCGAATCTGTTCGCCATTCCGTGCGGGCCTATTCCCCCGAACCCCGCGGAACTCCTCTCGTCCGAGTTGATGCGGCAGTTCCTGGAACAGGCGCGGCAGAAGTTTGATTATGTGATTCTGGATTCTCCTCCCGTGCTGCACGTCTCGGATGCGCGAATTCTGGCGGCACGAGTCGAAGCGGTGATCCTGGTGGCCCACGGTGCGGCGACGCCGCGCGAAGCGGTGAATCACGCCAAGCAACATCTGCACCAAGTCAACGGCAACTTAATCGGCGTTGTGCTGAACAACGTGGACTTCAGCGCGGTGGGTTACGATTACTATTACCGCTACTACAGAAAAGGATATGGCTACGGGTATGGAGGCTATGGCTCCGGCTGCGAAGAGAAACAGGCATGAGTTCTGCTCACCATCTCTGTCGAAGGTGCTCTTAGCTTAGGAAAGATTCTCCCGCGGAACCATGAAAAGTTTTCGAATTCCCGGTCTATCTGGAAAGGTGGATCATAGCCGCGCCTCCTTTGATTCTACATCTGATTCTGCAGCTCCGGAATCGACAATCCTGGAAATCCGGAGCGAACTGCTAGCTCGCAATACGGTATGGAATCTGTTCGGACAGGCCATCCCAGTCTTGGTTGCAATTGCGGCTATCCCATACATTGTTCGAATGTTAGGGGCAGGCCGATTTGCGATCGTCTCCATTGCCTGGCTGTTCCTGGGCTGTTTGCCCGAGGCGGCGGTGTGTGTATTGGAATTCCCGTTGTGCCCTCACTGATGGCCGTGGCAGCAAACGTTGAGGGTATCAGCACGGTTCATGAAAGATTATGTAAGCTCGCTTTGCTTCCTCAACTATGGGACCCGGGGCTGCTTGGCTCTGAATGGAGACGGAAAGGATCATTCTGATTGTCGCATCATCTATGAGTACCTTTCCTTCCACCCTCGGTTCGCAGGTCATCAAAAACTCGCTTTCTGTTTTCTTGCGGGGGGGCGCTCAGGCCGCATTTGTAGTTTTTGTTACCCCCTACATCCTCCACCGTCTGGGAAAGGATAATTTTGGCATATGGAGCCTAATCTATGTATTCATTGCTTATTCTGCTTTGTTTGATTTCGGTGTTTCCGGGGCGCTTGCCAAGTTTACTGGCGGGCTGGATCCTGGGCGTGATGGAAGGAAGATAAAAACCCTCCTCAACTCTGCGTTGGCCATTCTGTCCCTTCTCTGCCTGCTGGTCGTTTGCGGGCTGATCGCTGTGGGGAGCTGGTACAGCGGGCAAACGGTAGCCGGCCACAGCGCTTTGCAACTAGCTTTGCTGGCCGGTCTTCTTTTTGCGGCTGCCATGTTCGCAAACCTGCTGATGTATGCGTTGCTCGGAATCCAGAGGCAGGATCTAGGTTCTTACGTGGCAACTTGTTTCACGTTCCTTTCCGCTCTGGGCATCGTGGCTCTGTTGGCGGCCGGCATCCGGTTGGAAGGACTAATTCTCTTCAGCGTTTTCAACACGCTTCTGATGGGAGGAGTAGGTTGGATTGTTTTCTTTCGGCAAGTCCAGGGCCCTCCTAGCAAACAGGTCGACCGTGAGCAGGTCGCCCACTTGCTTGGGTTCGGCTGGCGGCTGCAGATCTATGCCTTTGTCAGCATTTTTTACCAATACTTCGGAAAATTCTTCCTTGCGTACTCTTTGTCTTTAGCCGCGGTTGCTCACTATGAACTCGCTCTCCGGCTTGTGACACAGGTGCGACAGGGGCTGAGTAGCCTCGCCGGATCCTTGCTGCCGGCGACGGCCCGGCTCCAGGGTGAAGGCAATACCGCCTTGATGGGTCAGTTCTATTTCTACACCTTGAAATATATATCTCTGCTTTCTATTCCTCTGTTTGGAAGCCTTTGCTTCTTCGCGCTGCCGTTAATCAACTGTTGGGTCGGCGGGGGGTATGAAGAGTCAGCCAGTGTCCTGCGCATTCTGGCGCCCGGTTTCTACGCGGGAACCCTTTCTAGCGTCACCTGGTTTTTTATGGTGGGCGGGGGAACGCCAGGCGTTGGCGCCCTTCTCGCACTCTTCGAGACGGCGCTGGGCGTGGGAAGCACCCTTCTGTTTGCCCCCCGGTATGGTTTGGAGGGAGCGGCGTTCGCTGCCAGTCTCGCTGCCTGCGTGTCCCTGCCTGTTTACCTTTGGCTGTACCAGCGTCAGGTTTCTTACCCTTGGTTGCAGCTTCTGTGGCAGGGGTTTGCGTTTCCGATCCTGATCTGTGTGGCTCTGGCGGTGCCGACCCAGGCGCTGCTCCAATTGCTGCCCTCAAGGCTGGGGCAGTTGATTGGCATTCTCGCCTACATCTTCGCCTGCTATGCGGCGTTCGTGCCTTTCCGTGTGGTGAGGAATGACGAACAACGGCCGGTGAGGGAGTGGATGCGGCGCGAGTGGCGCGGCTTGGTTGCTGGAGGTCAGTTGTGAACCATACCGCCTCAGGAGCACTCGCAGGACCTCGACCGATCTCCGGATCGCAGAACCACCTTTTGCGGGCCGCCTTATTGCTTATCTGTGTTCCACTCATAGGGGCGGCTCTCCTTCTCGGCGTGCTCCCGCAGATGACGTTGCTGAGTTTCGCCCTTGCGGCTACTGCTGCCGGTTTTGTTCTGTGGACCGGGCGCGATTTCGACATTCTCCATCCTGTCCGCATTCTTGGCTGTCTGTGGTTTTTCTGTCTGGCGCTCGCCTCACTGCAATTGGACACCGGTATTTCCGAGTGGGGTGTGGCGATGTGGGGTTACGTGTGTCTGGGGTTTCTTGCGTTTGCCGCCGGTTTTCGGCTGATCAGTACCTTCCTTGCCGGGAATCGGAGCCTCCATGCGAAATACAAGAACCGCGCGCTCCCTTATACAGAATTGCTCTTGCCACGCCGTACTCTCGTCATCGCGACTGCCTGCTTGGCGGTGGGAGCTGCCGCATTTACCTACGAGTTCATTCAACTCGGGGAAATACCCATTTTCGCGGAAAATCCAAACGCGAGCAGGGCCAGACTGTTCGGGATTGCTGGAATGCTAAAGGATCCCGCCCTGGATACGATTATCATCAAGGTAGTTCACGTGTTTACCGCCTTCTGCAAGTACGGTCTGTATCTGGCCTGCATCATGTTGTTTCAAAAGACAAAGAATACCAAGGCTCAGATTTTCTGCGCGGCGGTTTTGATCGCCGTTGGTTTTGTTTTTCACGTCTCGCAGGGCGGTCGGCAATTCGTCTATGAGCCTGCCGCAGTGGCTCTTGTCCTTTTCCACTATTTGCGTCGGCCCCTGCGATCTAAGGAGTTAGCCGCTTTTGCCGTGTTCACGCTTCTGGTCATTTCAGTTATGGGTTACCAGCGTGCCATGGCCAGCGCGGACATTGCCCGTTCCCGTCAGGCAGACCGATGGAGCAAACTGCCGTCAGGAGCTACATGGGACGTTATTGCCCAAGGATATCACACAACCACGACGTCGTTCGAAGTTTTCTATCGGCTGACGCAGGACCTGCCTGCACTGCGTCCCCCCTCAGGTTTTTTGTTTTACTCTTTACACCGTTTCCTTCCTCGTGAAAGCATACAGGAATTGGCACTCCGCCTTTATACGGGAGAGATGATCACGCCCACGGTCCTCGGCGAATTTTATGGTGACTTTGGAATTGTGGGGATCCTTGTTGGGCCGTTAATCTTAGGTGTCATGTATGGTTACATCTATTTCCAAGCGATGAGTTATAACAGCCTGACTCGGCTCTTTAATCAGGCGTTATTTCTGGAAATCCTGACATACTTCCCCTATGTCAATTTGCTTTCACATTATGCCACCTGGACTTTTGATGTGTTGTTCATGGCGTGCCTAATAGCGATTGCGAAGGGAGGATCAAAGCGGAAGCCGCACTGATTGGTGTCTTGGAATTAACCAGTCTGGCTCGCTGATTTCAGCATGATAGATGTCATTCTCGAGAGCTACAGTGATCGGTACCGTCCAAGACCGGTTGTCAGCTTGGGCCCGGCGGAGCGCGTGCAGGCTGCTTGGTAATTCCCGCGAGGGTGGAGCAGGGTGCCAGTAAGATGAGTTCATTCCATATCTCTGGAGAGAAAGGAGGCAACCATGCCTGTTTCGCTAATAAAAATTAGGGGGTCCGTACCGAAGCCCTTGATTCACTTAGGGAAAGGAATGTTTTTGAGGTTCTTAGATCTCTATGATTTCTTTTCGCCCAGAACTGGTGGCGTTCCCCCAAGGCGACTTGCTTGGGCAGTTGGCGATGGTGATTTCGAAAGTATCGGGAACGAATTCATGCGCTACTTCGTTGAATTATGTCACTTGAACTCTGGCGACCGGGTGCTAGATGTCGGATGCGGGTGTGGCCGTATGGCACTACCGATGAGTCGGTATTTGAGTCCAAATGGCAGGTACAATGGTATCGATGTTGCTAAAGAGGGCATTGAGTGGTGCCAGAAGACCATCGGTGCTATGTTTCCTAACTTTGATTTCCGTTGCATGGACGTTTTGAATGGGAAATACAATCCAGCGGGGGTAGTGTTAGCATCTGAGTACGAATTCCCTTTTTGTGACTCCTTCTTTGACTTTGCATTTTTGACTTCGGTATTTACCCATATGCTTCCATCTGACATTGAGCATTACATTGCTGAAATATCTCGTGTCCTTAAGCGCAATGGAAGATGTCTAGCGACGTTCTATCTTTCAAATGACGATTCGAGGCATTTAATAAACGTCGGCAAAAGCTCGATCGAATTCAAGCATCCGTATGGCATCTATGCTGTCGCGGACAAAAGGGATCCGGAACTTGCTGTGGCTTACGAGGAAACTTACATTAGAGATCTGCTGAGGAAGTGTCAACTTAAAGTGGAAGAACCGATCCGATTTGGTTCTTGGTCGGGTCGTGACAAATTTACTTCGTATCAGGACATTGTGTTGGTCCAGAAGGACTAAAAAAGGGGAGGCCGTAGAACCGTGGAAGGTCGGAACGAAAACATTGATGTCGTTATTCTGTGTGGAGGGATGGGTACCCGTCTCCGCGAAGAGACAGAATACCGTCCAAAACCGATGGTCGAAATCGGTGGCCGGCCGATCTTATGGCACATCATGAAAATCTACAGCTATTACGGCTTCAAGCGCTTCATCCTCTGCCTGGGTTACCGAGGTCACATGATCAAGCAGTATTTCGTGAATTATGAGGTGTTGAATTGTGATTTCACCGTCCGCATCGGTCGCGCGGAGCCGCCAATCATCCACCACTCCCACCAGGAGGAGGACTGGACCATCACGCTGGTTGAAACCGGTGAAGCCACTCTGACAGGTTCCCGAGTTAAGAAGGTAGAACCATTCATTAGATCAGACATTTTCATGGTAACATACGGCGATGGAGTCGCTGACATCAATATGGGCGAACTGCTGAAGTTCCATGAAAGCCATGGCCGCATCGGAACGGTTACGGGGGTCAGGCCCTACTCTCGATTCGGCGAGTTGGTAGTTGTGGATGGCTTGGCAACCGCCTTTGCGGAAAAACCCCAAATGGATGAAGGGTCCGTCAACGGCGGCTTTTTTGTGTTCAATCGTCGCTTTCTCGACTACCTCAACGCGGACGATTCGTGCGTGTTGGAGCGTGAGCCAATGAACAGGCTGGTCCGCGAAGGAGAACTGATGGTATATTCGCACCAGGGATTCTGGCAGTGTATGGATACTTACCGTGACTTCACTTCGCTGAATGAAATTTGGAATCGTGGCGCGCCCTGGAAGGTGTGGGAGGAATGAGCTGGGAGGACAAGCAACTGGTCGCTTTTCAGCACCATGATTTATGGTGGTGGATGGACACGTTACTCGACCTTCGCCTTCTGGAGAGTCTTTGGGAGCGCGGTCTGGCGCCGTGGAAGATAAAGCCATGAAAGGGAATAACGCGGTGAAAGTCTTTGTTACTGGTTCGGACGGTTACGTTGGGTGTAAGCTTGTGGACTATCTTGTGCAAAAGGGCTACATCGTGCGTGGCCTGGATACCTTCTATTATGAAGATTGTCTTTTCGGTGAACCGGGACGCGCTGTTCCAACTGCCCGCAAAGATGTTCGCACTCTGACGCTCGATGATCTTCGCGGCTACGATGCCGTAATTCATCTAGCTGCTCTTTCGAATGATCCGGTGGGATCGCTTGATCCGCACCTCACAATGGAGATTAACTACCTGGGCAGCAGCCGGGTGGCGGAATTAGCAAAGGCCGCGGGGGTGCGCCGCTTCCTCTATGCTTCTTCATGCAGCCTCTACGGGAAGTCCTCGGAAGATTGGGTTGATGAGACTTCGCCGATGGCTCCTCTGACCGCTTATGCTCAATCGAAAGTCATGACCGAAGGTGCGCTGCAGAAGTTGGCGGACCGAGACTTCAGCCCCGTCATACTGCGCTGTGCGACGGTGTACGGCTTGTCGCATAAACTGAGAGTGGACTTGGTTGTCAATAATCTGGCCGCATGGGGGGTAACGAGAAACGAGGTGCGCATCCTCAGCGACGGCACTCCTTGGCGGCCCCTGATCCATGTGGAGGACCTCGCTCGCGCCTATGAGTATTTTCTGCAAGCACCTCTGGAATCCGTTCATAACCGGGCATTCAATGTCGGCTTCGATGAGCAAAACTACCAAGTGCGTACAATCGCGGAGTCGGTCGCGGAGGCCCTCCCGGGTGTGGAGGTTACATTCTCGCCACAGCCGGATAAGGACGCGCGCAGTTATCGCGTGACGTTTGATAAGTTCCTCTCGCTATCCGGTCTTCAACCGCAGTGGAACCTCCAATCCAGCGTACGGAATATTGTGGGGGAATACCAGAGACAGAAGCTCACCTGGGAAAACTTCTCAGGACGGAAATATGTTCGCTTGAATCAGATTCGGCATCTCATGGCATCGGGTCTGATCGATGACAGGCTACTGTGGAGATCGGCATGATGCAAGGCGTGACAATCCACGCACTGCGCCAAATTCTCGACGATAGAGGCAAGGTGATGCACATGCTCCGGGCTGACGATCCTCACTTTGAGAAATTCGGAGAGATCTATTTTTCGACGGCCTACCCCGGCGTAGTGAAAGCGTGGCATCTGCATAGCCGGATGACGATAAACTATGCGGTGATTGTCGGCGTTATCAAGCTCGTTGTGTATGATGACCGGCCGGATTCTCCCACCAAGGGCCGGTTCGAAGAGATCTGTATGGGTGAGGGGAATTACGTGCTGGCCCAGGTATCGCCCGGGCTCTGGAACGGCTGGAAATGCATCGGAACGAAGCCGGCAATTGTTGCGAATTGCGCCACAATCCCGCACGATCCGGCGGAAATGACAAGGATGGATCCGCATAATGGTAGTATTGTCTATGACTGGAATGTCAGGGACCGATGAACAGGCGTGAAACATTGATCATCGGCGCTTCGGGATTTGTTGGTTGGTATTTGATGACAGCCCTAAGACAAGACCGCCCCGTTACCGGAACCTACACTCACCATAGGCTTCCCGGCCTTATTTCGCTCGACATGACCGATACCGAAAACATGCGCCGGGTTTTTGATCAGGTTCAGCCGGAACTCGTGCTTTGCCCTGCGCGGCACTCCTATGTGGAAGGCGTTGAGCGTGATCCGGAGGGGACTCGGAAGTTTAATATCCATCCTTTTTCGCCTCTTCTGGAGCTGGTTCGCTCGGCTGGTTCATGTCTGGTTTTCTTTTCTACCGAATACGTATTCGATGGCACGGCCGGTCCTTACTCGGAAGATGCCCCAACGAATCCTATCAATGAATACGGCCGGCAGAAGCTGGCGGTCGAGCGGATGATCCAGTCGGCTCTCGAGAATTACCTGATCATCAGACTCTCGGCTCCATACGGGTGGGAATATCAGAATAAGAATTTCGTTGTGAACTTACTGCGGGATCTTCGTGCAGAAAAGCCCGTTGCTGTCCCCTGCGACCAGATTGTCACACCAACGTACATCGTGAACTTTGTGTGTGCTGTAAAGGCGCTTGTGGTTACTGGCTGCACTGGCGTCTACCACGTGGCGGGTTCTGAACCCATGGTCCGGACCGAATTCGCCAAACTCGTAGCCGAGGTATTTGACCTCGATTCTACTCTGGTTCGGCCTGTTCTTACGTCTGAACTGAATCTGCTGGCTCCACGTCCGGTCAGTGCAGGTTTGAAGACGGAACGAGCACAGGCAAGGCTGGGTTTTAGGCTAACCCCTCCGAAAGAGGGTCTCAAAGCCATGCGTGCCACCGAGGCCGAGTACGCGGCATGTTTCTCGGAGTTACAGCGAAAAAGTTGTGAATCGGACTAAAATAGGAACGACCATGTTTTATTGCCGGATTTGCCACAGTGTGAACACTCATCTATTTCTCAGTCTTGGTACGACTCCTTTGGCGAACGGCTTTCTTTCTGCTGATCAGCTAAATGACCCCGAACCTTGCTATCCCCTTGACATGTATTTCTGTTCTTCGTGCGGCCTCGTTCAAGTCGGTTACGTGGTTCCGCCTGAGGTTATGTTCCGCAACTACATTTATGTGTCTTCTACTTCCGACACCCTTCCGGTCCACTTTGCCGACTACGCAAACGAGATTGCTGAGCGCTTCATCCTGTCTGGTGACGATTGGGTGGCGGAGATTGGTAGCAACGACGGCTGTTTGCTGAAAGGATTTCGGAAACACAATATTCGAACTCTAGGTATCGAACCGGCCACAAACATCGCAAAGATCGCCCGGGATAATGGCGTAGAAACATTGAACGACTTTTTTTGCGAACGTGTTGCAAAGGCGGTCCGCGCGGAGAAAGGTCCCGCCAAGGTACTGATTGGGAACAACGTTCTGGCTCACATAGGGGACCTCCCCGATGTTCTTGCCGGGCTCGATATTATCCTCAAACCGGATGGGGTCGCCGTGTTCGAAGTGCCATATTTGGTGGACCTGATGGAGAAGCTGGAGTTCGACACGGCCTATCATGAACACCTCTCTTACTTTTCGGTCGGCGCCCTCCAGAATCTGTTCAAGCTGTCTCGCATGAGGCTCTTTGATATCAAGCGGGAGAAGGTTCACGGAGGCACTATTCGCGTGTATGCGTGCCGTGAAAATGCCAGCTATAGCAGGCAACCTGCCGTCGATCAGCTAATTGCCCTCGAGCGGGAGCGCGGACTGGAATCTTTAGAGGCATTCCTGACCTTTGGCGAACAGGTGAGGCAACTGAAGAAGGATCTGGTGGATCTGCTTAGGAACCTTAGAAGTCGGGGAGCTAGGCTTGCCGGATACGGCGCGCCTGCGAAGGGCAATACGTTACTGAATTACCTCGACATCGGAACCGATCTCCTCGACTATATCGTGGACAAGAGTCCGCACAAACAGGGACTCTACACGCCTGGGATGCACATCCCTGTGCTGCCTGTAGACAAGCTTCTCTCCGACCAGCCGGATTTTGTGCTGCTGCTGGCTTGGAATTTCGCCGACGAGATCTTTCGACAGCAGAAGCAGTACATCGATCAGGGGGGGGCATTTATTGTGCCGGCACCCTCTCCTAGAATCGTTCCAGAGAACCGGGAAGGTCAGTACCTTAGCCGGCTATCGGCTTCGGGGAAGGCCTGATGGACGGAGATTCGCCAATTGTGATGGGTCTGCGAAATTCCGGCGAAAAGCAGCAGCATCCTTTTCTACAGCGGCGGATTCAACCTTTCTGATTAGGGTGTGCAACGGACGAAGATGACGACCAAGATTTCTGTCTGCATTCCCACGTATAATTCACAGCGGTTTATCCGTCGATGTCTGGAGAGCGTTTTAACGCAGAGTTACGCCGATTTCGAAATCATCGTCTCGGACAACGGCTCCACTGATAGCACTTGGGACATCCTTCAGTCATATCATGACCCCAGGCTGAGTCTCTTTCGAGTTGACGAAAACAGAGGTTTGGTGTACAATTTCAACCGCGTTATGGATCTCGCACGGGGAGAATACGTGAAGATTCTCTGCTCGGACGATTTCCTTGGCCCGAGCATTCTGGAGTTGCAGAGCAAGTTTCTGGACGAGCACAGGGAAGTTGTGCTAGTCACCTGTGATCGGCACGTCATTGATGAAACCGGCAGGCCAGACCGCATCCTGCATTGGTTTCCGAAAGTGGTCTTTCTCCGGGCCATTGACTTCAAGATTCTGACGCTGCTATACAGCAACATCATTGGCGAACCGTCCGCGGTCCTGATTCGCCGGAGTGCCATTCAAACGGCAGGGCCCTTCAAGGAGGGTTGGTCAACTGTTGTTGACCTCGATATGTGGTTACGATTGAGTCGGATCGGAATGATTGGCTGCATACCGGTGCCGCTCTGCACCATCCGTTGCCACCCCTCTTCGATGTCATCAGAGTTCCATTCTGCTGGCGTGGTTGCGGATAGCGTTTGGCGGCTCGCAAAGGCAATGCTGAGTGGCTTGGAAGTTGGGCCGTTGGTCAAAAGGATCTTTTGGGGCAAAGTGGCCGGCTCTTATGTTCGGCATGCTATATCTGCTCTCAGGGTTGGCCGCTTGCAGTCATCACTGGCGTCCTGGAAACGCGGTTTTCAAATCGATCCAGGCTTCCTTGGACTGCTTGCTTATTATCTGCTTTTTCGGCCGGGTGTTCTTGGCATGCGCGCTGATAGCAATGAGAAGATAAGAATTTGTGTCGGCAGTGCTCTCCATTGCGTTTCTTGAACAGACAGATTCTACCATGGATTTCACATCATTCAGTACCGAGACAGGAAAACGGCTGAGCGCACCCACGCCCGAGATTAACGTCTCCGTTTGTGTCCTCAATTGGAACGATCCCGTTCGGTTGAGGGGCTGCCTGCAATCCCTTAGGGACGTAAAAGCTTTGAATGATGTCAATTATGAAGTGATTGTGATTGACAACGGCTCTACCGATAGCAGCAGGGAACTGGTGCTCAACGAATTTCCGCTGGTTCGCCTGGTTGCCCTCCCCCAGAATATCGCCTTGGCCGCAGCCTACAACCAGGGACTGCGACTTGGTCGAGGACGTTTTTTGGTGATTTTGAACAATGACATTGTAGTACTTGACGATTGCCTGTCCCGCATGGCTCGCTTTTTGACCGAAGACAGTACAGCAGGCATCGTCGTCGCCAGGCTGTTGGATCCGAATGGATCCGTACAGGAGAGATATTATCTTTGCAAGCTGCCGTCGCTCCGCTCTCTTTTTGCAGAGCTTTCGTGGCTGGATCGGATATGGCCGAACAATCCCTGGGGGCACAAGGCCGGGGCGCGCGGCTGGGACCCGGACAAAATCTTTCAAATGGAGCAGGTGCCCGGCGCCGCAATGATGGTCAAGCGGGAGGTCGTCGAGAGGGTGGGTTTGCTCGATGAAGGTTTTCGATTCGGGTACGAGGATGTCGATTTTTGTAACCGCTGTGGGAAAGCCGGCTGGACCCTCTGGTACCTGCCTGACGCACGGGTAGTGCACTACGGTGGGGCATCGGTGGCCATGATGGAATCCCGCGATACATCGTTATTTCGGTTCCGTGGTCTGCTTCGTTATAGCCAGAAGTATTTCACGCCAAGACAATATTTTATTTTGAGACTCCTGGTTGCCGGGATTTTGGTTTTGAGGCTGCCGGTAGTATTCGCCCTCGAACTGTGGCCGAAGGCGAGTGTAAGAACTCGGTGGAAAGGGACACACAGGGTCTATCTGCGCTTGTTTTGGGAAAGTCTTACTGCGACGACGCGGGTTGCCTGCTAGATAATAAGCGGATAGCCGACAGGCGAGATGCGACAGGAGATGTTAAGGTTAGTGGAGTTGATACAACAGGACACGAGGGTTGAGAATCATCCGACCTCAGCGTAGCATCAGCGATTGCGTGCCACAGCGGATGCTAGAGCCATTCGAAAGGAGAAGCGAGGTACGGATTAGGGATTTCTCGAAGCTGGCCCGATAGAGTTTGAAGAAGGGCCGCGGTTTGCACAGTGCCGCTTCCACTGTGTAGAAATAGATGGCAAATGTGCAACCGGGGGGCCGGGTTTATCGGCTGATACTTGGGTGATGCTTTGGTGAAGTTGGGACATCAGGTAGTTGCATTTAACAACCTCGGCGCCGCTACGCACTCACAGTTTTGACGCCTACCGGCGCTGCGATGTGTTGAGGCTGTTTTTCATAAGGCCGCAGACGCCGGATCTGCAACTTCGATGATTGAGGTGCATCGCTGTGTGGAAGTGAATTTGCTCGGGACCGCAAACGATTCGAATGGACAACGGGCCGGAACTGACCAGCGGGCATTTGCTGGCGTGGGGCGTGGAGCGGCGGATCGGACTGGTTCACATCCAGCTCGGCAAACCGACGCAGAACGCCAAAGTCGAGAGTTTTCATGGCCGGTTGCGGGATGAGTTGCTGTACGTAAGCTGGTTCTGGAACCTGTGGGATACACGGAGGAAAATCGAGGCTTGGCGCGAGGAATATAATCGCGAGCGGCCGCACAGCAGTTTGGATTGCCGGACGCCGGAGGAGTATGCAGCACTGGTCGGCACGAACCGGGGGGGGGGAATGTGTGTAGGAAAGAACAAGTCAATTCAAAGCTGAGGCGGGGCACGAGGACTCAGTCACCGGCGTCTTGCCCCGCTCCACCATCCCCGCTCGAAACGGCGATGGCCAATTTCGTATCCTCACGTGCGCGAATTTTGGGGGCAGGTCATTGCTGATTGATACCGCGCCCTTAAATTCGCTGCTGTGGATTCTAATGGGGGCTCGAAGGAGATGGGGCTATTGGGGCGAGGGCTTTATCGCCTAGTCGTCATAATTGTCAGCTGGAATGTCAAAGACTTGCTGGCCGCTTGTCTTGCTTCTCTTCCGGCTGGAGCGGATGGGATGCTGGTGCATACTGTGGTTGTGGATAACGCCTCAACGGATGGCAGCGCGGAAGTAGTACGGGAGCGATTCCCAAGCGTTGAACTTATCGAGTGCCGTGAAAATCTTGGTTTCGCAAGGGCCAACAATATTGCGTTGCGGAAATTCGCAAATGACACTGATTATTTTCTTCTGCTGAATCCCGATACAGTGATTTCGCCGGGTGCGCTTCGCGAAATGGTCGATTTTATGGACACTCATCCGGAAGCCGGAATTGCGGGGGCGAAAGTCGTGAAGCCAGACGGCACTCTGGATTGGCCTTGCAAGCGTTCTTACATCACCCCTTCGGTTCTTTTTTACAAAGCTTTGGGCCTGGATCGCCTATTCCCCAGGAGTCCACGATTCGGCCGTTACCAATTAACGTACTTGGATCCGGATGAGACTCACGAGGTGGATTCGGTGGTGGGGGCCTTTCTAATGATTCGGCGACAATGTGTCGTTGCTATCGGTCCCCTCGATGAATCCTTTTTCATGTACTGGGAGGATATGGACTGGTGTTACCGTGCCAAAAGCGCTGGTTGGAAAATCTTTTATGTCCCCGCCACGACGATCATTCATCACAAGGCGCAAAGTACCGGCAAGCGTAGCTATCAAATGATCTATTGCTGGTATCATTTGGCTTGGCGGGTATATCAGAAATGCATCGCGCCCAATTACAGTGCGGGGGTAAACTGTCTTGTGTGGATGGGATTTCATACTATGTGTGTCGTTTCATTGATCGCCAATTTCGCCAGGTCAGAGAAGCGTGTACCGGGCCGGCGATGACAACGAGGGACCAATCGAGGGTTACGCACTGGCTGCCAAGGAGTCGGGTTGCGTTTGTGGGTTCTAAGCAGGGCAGGTGGGTTGTGATTCGGCGTAGCTTAAACATTGCGGATTTTTCCATGCGGCTGGTCGTTTTATTGCTGCCGCAATTTGCCTTCGCCCTTGCTGGTTATATCCGGTTCGGTTCCGGCCGAATCCCCTCGGCTACTTATGACATTAGAGCTGACGACTAGTTCGGGTTGTTGCTGCACCTCACGGTAGTTTGGGCCATCGCTGTGGAGCAATTGCGGAGGGATGGGGTCCTCGTATTTGAACAGGTGGAGTCGCGGGTTTCGCCTGCGTGGATCCGCTCGGGCGTCCGGGGTTTTGAAGTGTTCGGCCTCGGTAGGAAGGTGGAAGAGCTTCACGCGGAGAAGATGGGCGAATTTTACATGGCGCAACTTGGATGGAGGCACGCTTCGCCCTGCGAAGAGAGTAAAGAGGGATAGAATGAAAGAGCCGAGCGAAGGTCCGGAAGAGAAAGACATGCCGCGCGATCTGGAATGAGCTGAAAGGTCCCAAAAAACAGGGACAGAAGGTCAGTCATGATTCGTCGCAGAATCAATCTGCTGGAATGGTGGTTCACGATCACATACCGCCTGGTTCCTTTCATCGCGTTTTCTGTGGCGTCCTATATTCGTTTCTGGTCGGGCTACTTTGAGCACGAAGATTTCGATATTTATCCCTATGTTTTTTCCATCATCGTGGTCACGGTCGTATGGGCCTTTGTCCTGGAACACTACCGGCTCAACCGGATGGAGGTGATCTGCGGAAATCAAGTGGACCTCAGCAAGAATGCCAAAGCCACGGCCGCTACGATGGGATTGGTTTTGGCGGCCACGTTTTTCTACCGACAGGCTTCCTTTTCCCGGATCTTCGTGGTGGCCGCAGGGGTCCTGATATTTGTTCTTAGCATCGTCATCCATCTCGTGTTCCGCCGCTTGATTTCCAAACAAGGATCCCTTCCGTTGACTGGGTGGCGCGTGGCGTTTTTGGGGGCTGACGAGAGTGCAGCTCGCCTGGCGGAGAAGTTCGAGCGACAACCCTTGATTCCATGCGAAATTATGGTCTTTGTGTCTTTGCCTGGCCAGACGCCGGCTTCTGTGCCGGGACCGGTGCTAGGGTGGGAACAGTTGGAAGAAGTTGTGGATACGTACCGCTGCCAGGAGCTTTTGATCGTGATTCCTTTCGGCTCTTTTGGGGATCGCGAGGAGGTGTTTGGGCGAGTTCGGAACCTGCCGATTCCAGCCCGCATCGTCTTGGACTTAGGAGATGGCATCTTCGCTCCGGACCGGATCTTTGATTTCTACGGCATTACGTTATTGGATGTGAAGCCTTATCCGGTGGATACGATCGGCTACCTCCTTGCCAAGCGCGTCTTCGATGTCGTTTTCTCGTTGGCCGCGCTGGTGGTGACCGCTCCTCTGACGGCGATCATTGCGTTGGCGATCAAGCTGACTTCTCCGGGCCCGGTCTTCTTTGTCCAGGAACGGATCAGCCTTAGCGGGAAGCGTTTTGGAATGCTCAAATTTCGCTCGATGGTTTTGCAGGACAACCGGACCAGCAACAGTCACCACACCTCCCGAGAGGATCCTAGGATCACGGCGGTGGGCCGGTTCCTTCGGAAGACGAGCCTGGACGAATGGCCTCAGTTTATCAATGTACTGAAGGGGGATATGAGCGTCGTGGGGCCCCGGCCCGAGCTGACCTATTTTGTGCAGAAATTTCGAGGGGACATCCCCTCGTACATGGCCCGGCACAACGTGAAATGTGGGATTACGGGCTGGGCTCAAATCAACGGCCTGCGGGGCAGCGATACGTCCATACCGAGGAGGATTGAGTACGATCTTCACTATATACAGAACTGGAGTTTGTGGTTTGATATGAAGATCATTTTTCTGACTTTGCTGCGCGGGCTGCTAAGCAGGAATGCTTACTGAAGAGTCCCCCTCGACCGGGCGCAAAGCTAGGGGATACGTCCTTAGCTCTCCCCTCAGAGTTTAAGGCGATCCCAGGAGTGCAAAAATGGAGGATAGGGTCTTTGCAAGAGAGCTCCAAGACAAAATGGTTCCGATTATGGTCCTAGGGATGGGCCATGTCGGGATTCCTACCGCAGTGGGCCTCGCGGAGCTCGGTTGGAAAGTTGCAGGCGTTGACCAAGACCTGGCCAAGATCGCGATATTGCGGGAGGGGCGGCTGCCCTTCTATGAGCCGGAGCTGCAAGAGTTATTATCCAAGCACCTGGCGAGCGGCCGGTTTATTCCCACCGAAGATGTTGAAGGCGCCATCCGCTCGGCCACCGTCCTATTCGTGTGCGTGGGGACGCCCCAAAGAAATAATGGGGAAGCCGATCTCTCCCAGGTAGAGGCAGTGGCCCGCATGATTGCAAGGAATCTGAATGGCTATAAGCTCATCGTGGAAAAGAGCACCGTTCCCGCCATTACGGCGCAGTGGATCAAAAGGACGATTCAGCGCTACGCCAAAGGAGGGAATACAAACTCGCCTGAAAATCCGGGCCACGTGTCTGGGAGTGAGATCTCGTCTCGATTCGATGTGGCTTCCAATCCGGAATTTCTCCAGGAAGGAAGGGCCGTTCACGATTTTTTCCATCCCGAGCGCGTCGTATGCGGTGTGGACTCGGAGCAGGCCTGGGAGATTCTGGCGGAAATCTACCGCCCGCTGCAATGTCCCATCCTTCGGACAGACCTCAACACCGCGGAACTGATCAAGCACACGGCCAACGCCTTTTTGGCGACTAAGATTTCGTTTATCAATATGGTAGCGGACTTGTGCGAAACCGTGGGCGCCGATGTCATGCGGGTGGTGGAAGGGATTGGTCTCGATCCTCGAATTGGGCCTGATTTTCTTCGTCCCGGCATCGGCTTCGGAGGGTATTGCCTGCCCAAAGACCTCCGAGCCTTCATTTACTTGGCGGAAGTACAGGGACTGGATTTTTCTCTCCTCAAGGAAGTAGAACGGGTCAACCAGCGGCGGTCTGAGGTTTTCCTGAAGAAGGTGCACCAGGCGCTTTGGGTGCTGAACGGGAAGACTGTGGGTGTTTTGGGATTGGCGTTCAAGCCCAACACAGATGATATCCGCGAAGCTCCCAGCATCAAGATCATCCAAGGCCTGCTGGCAGAAGGGGCGGTGTTGCAGCTCTACGACCCGAGTGCGATGCGCAACATGCAGGCGATCTTCCCCGAAGAAGGAGGCCGGGTGAAGTATTGCTCCTTGGCCTACGACGCGGCCCGTGGAGCACATGCATTACTGTTTCTGACAGAATGGGACGAATTTCGGCAGTTGGACCTGGCTCAGGTGAGGAACTTGATGGAAGTTCCCATCCTGGTAGACGGCCGGAACCTCTTTGCTCCCGCTCAGGCTCGTGCCGCTGGGTTCGAATACATCTCCATTGGGAGATAGCCCGCGCTTTGCTCTGCAGAACTCATTCCCAAACTGCAACAGGAGGGAATGAAGGACATCCTGATGGCACATTCAGCCAAGCCCAAGCCTCGGCGGCCCCGAACTCTGGTTACCGGAGGAGCCGGCTTCGTCGGCTCGCACCTCTGCGACCGATTGATTGCCGAGGGCCACGAAGTAATTTGTTTGGATAACCTCCTCACCGGTAGTGAGGAAAACATACGGCACTTGGTAGGCCATTTGCGGTTTACATTTCTTCGATTTGACATCACGAGAGCAGATGAGCTTTCGGCCTTGCTCTCCAAGATCTTTTCGGGTCGAGGTCGTTCCTCGTCAAAGCGGCTGGACTACCTGGCACACCTTGCCTCGCCTGCCAGCCCGAAGGATTATCTCCGGCATCCCATTGACACGCTTAAGGCTGGTTCTTTCGGTACTTATCATGCGCTGGAGCTGGCCCGAGCGCAGGACAGCGTATTTCTCGTGTCCTCCTCCTCGGAAATTTACGGCGACCCCGAGATGACTCCCCAAGTGGAAAGCTACTGGGGACACGTTAATCCCATAGGCCCCCGGAGCGTGTACGACGAAGCCAAACGGTTTTCCGAGGCCCTCACCATGGCCTATCACCGCAAGCACGGCGTGGAGATTCGGATCGCGCGGATTTTTAATACCTACGGAGAACGGATGCGAATTGACGATGGGCGAGTGCTCCCAAACTTCATGATGCAGGCTTTACAGAATAAGCCCCTGACCGTCTACGGGAAGGGCATCCAAACCCGAAGCTTCTGCTACGTGAGCGATACAGTAGAGGGGCTCTATCGGCTCCTATTGTCGACAGAAACCGGGCCAGTGAACCTGGGTAATCCCGAAGAGGTCTCCATTTTGGAGTTTGCGCGAGAAGTGATTGAGATAACCGGCAGTCGCAGCAAGATAAACTTCCACCCGTTGCCCGTGGATGATCCCCGGCGGCGGCGGCCGGACATCTCTAAAGCAGTTGCAACCTTGAACTGGAAGCCAAAGGTGGGTCGGTGCGAGGGAATCGAACGAGTGATTCCATACTTTAAGGCCCAGGTGCAGGCTCGTGCGCAGGAGTGAAAATTCAATGCGAGTTCTCGTAACCGGGGGCGCGGGTTACATTGGCAGCCACGCCGCGCGGCTGTTGGCCCGACAGGGGCATGAAGTAGTCATCTATGACAATCTTTCTACAGGGCACCGCTTTCTGGCAGATGGGTTTCCGTGCGTCATTGGGAACATTGCAGATCCGAAAAAGTTGGTTCCGGCTTTGAATGGGGTTGAGGCCGTGATGCATTTTGCGGCCCACGCGGAAGTGGCGGAGTCCGCACAGAATCCTCGGAAGTACTTCGAAAATAATGTGGTTTCGGGATTGGCTCTTTTGAATGCTGTCGTGGAAGCGCACGTGCCTTTTTTTATCTTTTCTTCTAGTTGTGCAGTCTATGGCCTTCCCCAAGAGCTTCCGATTCCAGAGAACACTCCTCGCCTTCCTATCAATCCCTATGGCGCTTCGAAGCTGGTGTTCGAACACACTCTGGAGGCTTACGGCAAAGCCTACGGGCTCCGGTTTGTCAGCCTGCGCTATTTCAATGCCGCGGGAGCCGACGAAAGCGGGAAGATTGGGGAGTTACACCGACCGGAAAGCCACCTGATTCCTCGCGCCTTGGAGGCAGCAGCCGGAGCCCGAGAAGAACTGGAGATCTACGGGACTGACTATCCCACGTCAGACGGGACCTGTATCCGGGATTACGTTCATGTGAACGACTTGGGCGAAGCACACCGGTTGGCGCTGGAATATTTGCGGAGCGGGGGCGAATCCACGGCGCTTAACTTGGGGAGCGGTACAGGCCACTCGATTCTTCAAGTGCTTTCGATGGTGGAGGAAGTAACCGGTTGTACCCCAGGGAGGCGCTTTTCTCCACGGCGGGCGGGAGACCCCCCGGTGCTGGTGGCCGATCCCCAGCGAGCGCGGCAATTGCTCGGCTGGAAGCCATCCCGCTCTCTGCGGGAGATGGTGGCCACTGCTTGGAAGTGGATGCAGCACAGCCGATCGTACAGTTCCAAATCT
>Ga0156170_1146_pt1 | contig 24762 bp, 23 predicted proteins | sample RifCSPlowO2_12_FD_107823 | JGI IMG/M metagenome (GOLD analysis project Ga0156170, IMG submission 107823) | Acidobacteria bacterium RIFCSPLOWO2_12_FULL_54_10
ATGTTTGCCTTCCATTACGTGAATCGGAAAGAGCCAAATTGGTTTCTGATCGTGAAGAATATCGGGAATGACCGTCCTCAAAGAGACGGAGCGGTCGATGGTTTCGGCGTCTATTTCCGCCTTCGGTGAGGCGGGGCCCTGCGCGGCTTCCCCCGCCGGAGGCGTAGTTGCAGCTTCGCCAGATGCTTCCATCCCGGATGGAGCGGCAGACGCCGGGTTCTGCGCCGAGCCAATGAACCGTAAGCAGAAGAAAATCGCAGCCAATAGGATAATGCAGCGGAATAAAATCTGATCCCTTGCGGTTTGGCTTTGGAACAACTGTTCTTCCGCACCGACGGACATGTCTCGTATTTCGATCCTCCCTCTCACGCTTCCGATAGGGTGCTGTGAATTAAGCCAGGATTTCCATTTATCTTCCCGGCTACGAGCCAGTATACTCCCGGTCACCTCCGTTGGGGCCGCTATTTCAACTTTCCATCCCGAGCGCATCAGGCGAGCGGATTGGTGCAGTTGAACGATGCCGCTTCTGTTTTAGCCTGAGAGATTCCATGAGCGGCGTCGGCGAGAAAGCGGATCAGCGGCATGCCGGTGCGATAGTATTTTTCCAGCATCGGTATAAATTTTTTTCCGGTGGCGAGTGAGGCGGGAAATCTCTTGAAGAACAAGAATTGCTTGTAACGAAGGTAATGCGCGACAGGGTGGTCGGGGCTGAAACCCTTGGGAGCGGTCTTGAGCGTTTCACCGGCTAGTTCGCCGAAAGCTTTCCGGAAGGATGCGCCTTCGACGACGGATGCAAAACGGCGCGGGTGGGCCGCGATGCGGTCGCGCACGGCGCGCAGCAACGGGGCGTCGGGCATATACATGCCGCCGCCGAGCAGGACTTCATCGGGCGTAATGTGAAAATACAACGCGGGACCCAAGTTTTTGGGCAAGCCGCGAACCGGGAAAACAGCGGCAGCCTGCGTCTTGTAGGGGGATTTGTCGCGGCTGAAACGAGTGTCCCGGTAGATGCGATAGATGGAGACGCGCGGATCGGCCACTAACTCGGGAGCGAATCGGCGGAACGACCGTCCGAGATGCAAGACCGCTTCCGCCAGGGGCTGTTTTAATTTCTCCTCGTAAACCGCCCTGTGCGCTGCGAACCAAGCGCGGTTGTTATGCTTTTTGAGGTCGCTCAGGAATTTGAGAGCCTCGGGCGGAAAGCCGAGAAAGTTATTCAACTGACCGGGCTGATGCACCGGCGGTTTTTTTGGCTTTTTTGTCAGGGGACCTCCTGTTCGTGAATAGATGCGTGACTGATCGAAATCACCACTGAATATTGCCGGACTGAAATACGACGTCCGGGCCTGGGGCTTGCGCGTCGCCGCGGCTTTCGGCGGTGATGAAGAGAATGAATTCGCGGAAGGGAGTGAGTGACTTGATCTGCGCTTTATTCGTCTCGTCCACGCGCATCTGCCCGGCATTCACAATGTGCTGCCGGTCGGGCGTGGACACCCACAGGACATAGCGGGAATATTGGGGATTGAGTGAAGAAGGATCGGGAAGATTTTCCATGCGGACATCCAGCGTGTTGTTCTGGTCATAGGTCAGTTCCACGCGGCCCGTAGCCTTCGCCCCGCGCGCCAAAGGCAGCGGCTCAAAGCGAACGCGCTTGGCGCAGCCGGCGGTGAACAGGACGGCCAGCAAGAAGATAATGCGGAAACGGCGCATTGTGGCAATCATAAGTATTCCTTTCCGGATCAGTATAACTGAGGGACCAAGGGAGTTCTGCTGATTCTCCAAACAAAATCGCTGGGTGAAATTTACCGGCAGGGCATACAATAGAATCGAATAGAGCGGTTCGGCAGCTAACAGGGGAGTGCAACAATGCCGATGGCCAAAAACCAAGAACAAAAAACAAACGAGAACGCGGAACCTCAGGCTGAAAATTCATTTGTAAAGCCCGGAAAGCGGTTTTGGGGGAAGCAACAAGACATCCGAATGCTGCTGGTTGGGGGCTTCGGAGCCATGCTGCTGCTGATCCTGTTTTCCGGTCTGGAAGCGATCCGCATCAACGGGGATATACGCCGGGAAGCAACCACGATGCGCAACCGGTTTATTGAGACCGAGCAGGTTTTGTCCAACGTCAGGACCAACCTGCTGTGGGCATCGATCTGGATCGACGATTTTTTGCGCAGCCGGACGGATGGAACGGACGATTTTTACAGGCGGCAGCTTTGGGGGATTCGGCAGGAGTTGCAGATCGCCTGGACGCAGCAGGCGATGGCGCCACTGACAACGGAGCAAACGGAAACCTGGAATCGGTTGCGCATGCAGGTGGAAAATTTCTGGACGATGGTGGAGCCGGTGCTGAACTCGGCGCAGAGGCTCGATACACAACAAGCGGACCGGGCATTGCGCGAGGAAATGGTCGCTCGCCGGAGCGCCATCCTGAAACTCACCGACGAATTCACCGAGCTGAACCGCGGCGTGCTGCAAAATCAAAGCGTGGCAATCGAGAAATGGGCCGATGATTTCCGAACGCGGATGATTCTGAATGTGCTGTTATCGACGCTAGTGGGGGCGATAGTGGCGTTCTGGACGGTACGCTATGCGCGGCGACTCGAGACGAAGCTGCAAGAGCAGATCCAGGAAAGCGTGACATCGAAACATAACCTGGAAAGATTATCCGCGCGGGTGGTGGATTTGCAGGAAGAGGAAAGGCGGGCCATTTCCCGCGAGCTGCACGACCAGATCGGCCAGGCGCTGACGGCAATCCGCGTGAATTTAGGAATGATCGAAAAGAAGGTTGCCGCTTCCGGGGCGCGCGAACTGGTGGAGCGAATCCGGGAGTCAAAAGTGCTGGCAGAGCAAACCATGCAGGAAATTCGAGACCTCTCGCGCTTGCTGCGTCCCTCCATGCTGGATGACCTGGGATTGGTTCCGGCGCTGGAATGGTATGCACGCAGCTTGACGAAGCGGTCGGGAATTCCCGTGCAACTGGAAATCAGCAAAAACATCGGACGCTTGCCGGAACAGTGGGAAACCAGCCTGTATCGCAGCGTGCAGGAGGCGCTGACCAACACGATCCGCCATTCGGAGGCAACAAAAGTCTACATCCGGCTGGAAACGGCTGACGACCGGCTGGTGCTGACCGTGGAAGATAATGGTCATGGCTTTAATCCAAACAGATCATCGGGAGGATTGGGATTGATCGGCATGAAAGAGCGTGCGCGGCAATTGGGCGGAACGGCAACATTTGATTCCCTAAAACCAGCAGGAGCGAGGGTGCGCATCGAACTGCCACTGCCACCGCAAGCGGTAACCGTTGGAGAAGAGACTGCATCCGAGGTGATTTCATGAGTGCATCGATCCGAATTCTGTTAGCAGACGATCATCAAATTGTCCGGCAGGGACTGCGCCGCATCATTGAAGAAAATCCCGACATGGCCGTTGTGGGAGAAGCAAACGACGGGCGGCAGGCGATCCAGATGGCGCTCGACGAGAAACCCGACGTCATTGTAATGGATTTATCCATGCCGCAGATGAACGGCATCGAAGCGATCCGCCAGATAACGAGACGACTGCCAACGGTAAAGATTTTAGTGCTGAGCATGTATTCGGAGGATAGCTACGTGGTCCAGGTGTTGGAGGCCGGAGCTAAGGGGTATTTATTGAAAGACTCAGCTGACGCGGAACTGGTGCAGGCGATACAAGCCGTAGAAGGCGGGAAATCATTTTTTAGCCCACTGATCTCGCGCATCCTGCTGGATGAGTACGTGCGCCAGTTGCAGGAAAAGGGAGGCACCGACCGGTTCGAGCTGCTGACGGAGCGAGAGCGGGAGATTCTGCAATTGATCGCCGAAGGAAAAACCAGCAAGGAAGCCGCGGAACTTTTGAACATCAGCGCCAGCACCGTCGATACGCACCGCGCGCATATCATGGAGAAGTTGGACCTGCATAATCCTTATGAGGTGGTGCTATACGCGGTTCGCAAGGGGCTGATCAGTTAGCGCGGACCAAAAAGACTATCTGACCGTTCCTGTAGCGCAACTCGGCTCGGTCTATATGGCGATGACGGTGCTGGGCGGCAAGATCGTGGTGCTGCGCGAAGAGTTCGGCATGGCTAATGTCGGCCCGCAGGTGAAATACAGCAAGAACCTCCGCGCGTAAGGTAATATGCCTGCAATCAGTCGCTTTTTTGGGATTGTGATTACCATGAACTACAACGACCATCCACCACCGCACTTCCACGTGCGCTATGGCAATCAGAAAGCCTTGATCGCTATCGACACGCTTGGCCTGATTCATGGGCATCTCCCGCCGCGTGTGCTGGGATTTGTTGTCGAGTGGGCGTCGCAGCATCAGTCCGCGTTGGCGATGAACTGGGACTTGGCCAAGCGGCAGCAGCCATTACAACCAATTCAACCCCTGGAGTAAGTATGCTGAAAGATATCGTCGAGGTGCAGCCCACGAGGGATTACCGGCTACGTCTCCGCTTTGAGGACGGAAGCGAAGGAGAGGTGGACGTTGCCGGCATGATTCAGTTTGAGGGAATCTTTGCTCCACTAAAAGATCACGCGGAGTTCCTGAAAGTATCCGTGAATCCAGAGTTGGGGACCATTTGTTGGCCGAACGGAGCCGATCTCGACCCTGATGTGCTCTATGCGAAAGTTACTGGAGAGGAAATCTCTATTTCCGAGTCACTCGAATCGAGGAAACTCCGATAGGTTCACAGGGCTGGAGGAGCACCCCACGTGCGCCGTTAGTGGTATTGTGATAGGTAGACCAGGACCGGTTTTATCCAGGTCAGACTAATTGAGAATTGGGTGCTATGCCATGTCTCGTGTCGGCTACTGGACGCTGCACGAGCCCTAATTATGGAGATACGCGATGCCCGCAATCGACGATGACCTGCCAGAATATTGGCCGAGAGCCAGTGACCGCCTCTTTGTTCAGAACTGCTGGGCAATTGATGCGGAAATTGCCACGTTTCGTGGTGAGCGTCTCTATAGGATGAAGAAAGCATTCAAGACTGCCGCCGATTTGCTCGTGAGTCAAACCGAGAAAAGTGCTCATGAGCGCCGCAACCTTGTATGGCCAATCGTCTTCTGCTATCGCCAGTACATTGAGTTGGCCCTCAAAGACATGATCGCGGGTTATGGATCAAGAATTGTTCCAGAGATCAAGTCGGATTGGAACAGTCATGGCCTTCAAGGCCTTTTGAAATCCTACAAGACATTGATTGACTCAACGCTTTCCGTCAACGCCAATGATCTTCCGGAGGTTGTAGCGGTAGAGGCTTGCATTGAGGAGTTTGATCGAATTGATGCCGGGTCGTACACCTTTAGATATCCGACAGATAAGAAGGGGAGGCAAACGGAGATTCCCATTAGCTCGATTGACCTCTATCACCTTCGGAACGTAATGGAGGGAATTTATGTCTTTCTTGATGCTAACGAGTCGGCATTAAATGCACATTTCGACGTCTCTTATCAATAGCTCATTTGGCTCTAATCCTGGGGAATGTCGGCGCTGGCTTGAAGACCGGCCTAACTCTAGCTGGTGCGGACGGGCCGGAAGCGTCGTACTATCTTTCACTATCGCGAAGGCGAAGCGTGCAATCCGCCGCAGACGAAAGAGGAAACCATGAGCAACGAAAAGTATCCCCAAGGGGGAAAAAGGGAACAGACTGAACTGCGCGATTTTCGTGAGAGGATTTTACAAAAAAGAGCAGGAGTTGCTCGCGCCACTCTTTCGTGACGTTTCTTCACAGGCCGACGGATTCCTGCTATGCTGACTTTGCTAGCCGATGCGGTGCAAAGTGATTGCAACATTTCATTTCCTGCGATGACCACTACTGTTAAATCCGAGGCTGCATTGGTGGTGCCGGCGAGCGTGCAGCGCCAAGCGGGCATCAAGCAGGGCGACCGTCTCAAGTTTAAGGCGTCCCGGCGCACCATCACGATCAAAGCAGTGCCGTCACCCACCTACAAACCGACCAAGGCTGAGCTGGCCGCCATCCGCAAAGGCGAGGCTGAGATTGCGCGCGGCGAATCCGTAACCTTAAGAGAACTTCTCCATGACTTGGACCATCGTCGTCGCAAAGGCAGCTCAAATGCAGCTCGCAAGTTTTCCCGCTAAAGACCAGGACAAACTTGCGACGGCGCTCGTAGTGATGGAGACCGATCCCTTTCTTGGTGACATTATTAAACTGGGGGCGAGAGGGACCAATGGCGGCGACGCATTGGCAGCTACCGAATCTTTTTTTGCCGCTGATAGAGCCACGAGAACCGTGTCAATCAACGCTATCGTGCGGCGCACGTCCACCACGTATTGAGTGGCAAGCAACTTCCGTAGTGCGATGAATGCCCGAACGATAAGAATGCTCATCTGCACCGCTCGGTCGCTATGCAACGCCGAGGAGAGCATGGCAACGCCTTGCTCGGTGAAAACGTACGGAAGATACTTGCGATGCTGACCGCGACCAGTCTTTAAGATTCCAATTTGGAATCTTAAAGATTCAGCTTCCCTAGTTCTTGGCAAAGACCAGTTCCCAAGCACAGCACAGCAATGTCATAATAATGATGTTTCCAGGCAGCGGTTGTCAGGATGGAACGTCAGGGTTCAGACGGCTCCGCGACCGCAGCGCAGGAAAATAATCATTCAAAGAGGCACCTCTATGCAGTTCTTACGAGACAGTTTGGTGAAGCTCATCACAGAGACATCCACGAATCTTCCGCCCGATGTTCGCCAGGCGATGGCCTGGGCACTGAAGACGGAAAAGCCAAAGACGCAATCGTCGTTGGCGCTGAATGTGATCGCATCCAATATCGATATGGCGGAGGAAGATGAAGGTCCCATTTGCCAGGATACCGGCATGCCGACTTTCTTCGTGAAGACCCCGCGTGAATACGACCAGATTGCGCTGAAGGAAGAAATTCGACAGGCGATTGCCGAAGCCACCCGGCGCGGCAAACTGCGCCCGAACTCCGTGGACCCCATAACAGGAAAGAACAGCGGCGACAATCTGGGACCCGGCGTGCCCATCATCCATTTTGAGCAGTGGGGTGAGAAGGACGTTGATATCCGGCTGATCCTGAAGGGAGGCGGATGCGAAAACAGGAACATTCAGTATTCCCTGCCATGCACTCTGGATCACCTGGGACGAGCCGACCGGAACTTGGCGGGCGTGCGCAAATGCATGTTGCATTCCGTGTGGGCAGCCCAGGGACAGGGGTGCAGCCCGGGTGCGATCGGCGTGTGCATCGGCGGAGATCGCACGGCTGGTTACGAACACGCCAAAGAGCAACTGCTGAGGACGCTGGATGATGTGAATCCCGATCCGCAGCTAGCGGCGCTGGAAAAAGAGATCATGGACGAGGCGAACCAAGTGGGTGTTGGAACCATGGGCTTCGGAGGCAAGGTGTCACTGATCGGCTGCAAAATCACAACCATGCACCGGCTGCCTGCGTCGTTCTTTGTTTCCGTGGCGTATGATTGCTGGGCGTTCCGGCGGCTGGGCGTGCTGCTGGATGCATCGAGCGGAGCCATCAAGCAGTGGCTCTACCGCGATCCGGATCGGCCCGTGGAAAAGCTCGCTAAGGAAGCGGGATTCCCCCTAACCGGACGCGAGATTATTTTGGAGACGCCGCTCACCGAGGAGAAGGTCAGAAGCCTGAAGGTGGGCGATGTGGTGTTGATTAGCGGTTTGATCTATACGGGCCGTGACGAGGCACACTCCTATATGATGAAGAAGGAGCCGCCGATCGACCTCAAGGGATCGGTCCTATATCATTGCGGACCTGTGGCATTGAAGCAAGGCGAAGGTTGGAAAATAACCGCTGCCGGGCCGACGACGAGCATACGCGAGGAACCCTATCAGGCAGATATCATCGGCCGATACGGTATTCGCGCCGTCATGGGCAAAGGCGGCATGGGCAAGAAGACCTTGGACGCTTTGCAGAAATACGGAGCCGTATATCTGAATGCGATTGGCGGGGCGGCGCAGTACTATGCGAGAACCATTACGAGAGTCGAAGGGGTGTCGCTGATGGAGCTGGGAATTCCCGAGGCGATGTGGCATCTGCGGGTGAAGGACATGATGGCGTTGGTAACCATGGATGCGAACGGCAACAGCTTACATGCCTTGGTTGAACAAGAAACTGGCAAGAAGTTAGAGGCTATTGGTTCTAAGGGTTAATAAGTAACAGGGTATTATTAAACAAATACTTTAAGCGTGGAGAGTGGAAGTGCGCGCAGTAAACGTAGGGATGGTTGGGCTGGGGACGGTCGGGGGAAGCACGCTGCGAATATTGGATGAAAACGCAGCGGAGATTGAGCGGCGTTTAGGGTTTCCCTTAAAAGTAAGAGCAGCGGCCAGCCTGGAGATTGAGACTAGATCAGAAAACAATGGGCGTTTGCTGACCAGAAGCTGGCAGGAGGTGGTGGAGCACCCGGAGGTCGAAATCGTGGCCGAACTGGTCGGCGGGACGACGATTGCTTACGAAGTGATTCGCGGAGCTTTGGACCGAGGCAAACCCGTGGTAACGGCCAACAAGGAATTGCTGGGGCTGCGCGGAGCGGAGCTTGCACAATACGCTGCGGAGAAAAATGCCTCATTGAATATGGAGGCCAGCGTGGCGGGAGGGATTCCCATATTGCAGGTGCTGCGGGAGGGGATTTCAGCGGACCGCATTGAAGCGCTCTACGGCATATTAAACGGAACTTCAAATTTTGTCCTTACCGAGATGGAAACAAAAGGGTTGCCGATGGATGCAATCGTGGCTGAAGCGCAGCGGCTGGGTTATGCGGAAGCCAATCCAGCGGCAGACGTGGAGGGCTATGACGCGCGGTCAAAGCTGGCGATCCTGGCGGCGTTTTGTTTCGGCGTAAGGGTGCCGACGGAATCGATTTTTCGCGAAGGGATCACACGGATTCAGCCGGTGGACTTTTCCTACGCCCATAGTTTGGGATATACGATTCGGTTGTTGGGAGCGGCAACACGCGGACCATCGGGTTTGGGGCTATCGGTAAGGCCATCGCTGGTGCCGGAGACGGCCATACTCAGCAAAGTGCAAGGGTCCTACAATGCGGTTTGGATCAAAGGAGCGTACGGGGAAGACACGCTTTATTATGGGCGTGGAGCAGGAAAGCCGACCGGAGTTGCCGTGGCCTCCGATTTAATGCGCGTGGCGCGGGACTTGCGATCCGGCTGCACGCTACGAGCGCCTGCGTTCGGGTTTTGGAAGCTCGAAGAAGTGACCCGTGCGGGAATTGAATTGCAATCCAAGCAATATTTTATCCGGTTTTTGGTACGCGACCGCGTTGGAATCATCGCGCGGCTTGCGGCGTCGCTGGCTGAGAAGAAGATTGGGATAGACGCTGTACTTCAGGAGCCATCCAACGACCGGGACCGGCTGCCATTTGTCATCACAGTAGAACCTACCACACAGACCAATCTGGCCGCTGCTTTGGCGGATATACAGGGGCTGGATTTCCTGTGCGAACTACCGCTCGCCTTGCCGATGGAAACAACATTAGGGCGGTAGCGCCGCCATGCGGTTTGCCGGGCGGGCAGGTGCTAGATTAGATACCTCTAAGGACAATCATTGAAATCACTTGCAAGCCATTGGGCAGCGTGATACCAATAACGCAGCCGCTCAGGTCGGCGAAGTTTTACACTAAGTGCGATAGGTGAAAAAATGGCAGCTAAAAAATTCATGGCAAAAGCATTGAGCATGTTCCTGATTTTGTGCGTACTGACAGCCACTGATCCGGTATGGGCGCAGAACTTAGGAGAAATTGCGCGCCAGGAGAGAGTACGGCGAGCAACACAATCGGGGCCAACTCGCGTAATCACGAATGAAGATTTGCAGCGGGATAAAATTCTTGAGCCGCTGATGCCAGAAGATCGCACCGTGGTCCGCATTCAACTTCGCCAGCAGCCGGGCCGGGTTTTGGTCATGGAACCGGAAACGCCGTCAATAGCTGTCCGCTTACCCGATGCGATGCTGGCGAAAGCACTAGCGCCCTACACGAATGCGATGGCAGCAATGTTGTTCTACACAGGCGAGAGCGCTAAGGTGGCGCTGGCGCAAAGGCCGGCCAAGGTTGCGCCCGTTACAAAACAGCAAGTAGCTTCAAGCGTGTCGGAACCAGCTCCGCCAGCTACGGTGATTCCATGGCCTGCATTCATGTCGCTGGGCGACGTCGCCCGTTATTATCAAAGCCAAAAGCAAGCGCCCGCCTATCAGGAAGTTTCACCGAAAGTATTTTTTACCGCACGGACACCTGAGCGGACGATGATTCCTGCGCGTCAGTTGCCATTAACAGTGATGGAGCCTGCAACACCATCTGGAATGGTTCGATCATTGGCTGGAAGTTCGCTGGGCGATGTGGCGCGGTTTTATCAAGACCGGAAGGACATCCCTGAATACCGAGTGCCGGAAGCAAAGGTGACGCTCCAGGAACGGCAACCAAAACAGATTCTGGCGACAACCAGACCGATGCCTAAAAAGGAAGCCGAGCCGGAAGCGCTGTCCAATGTTATACGGTGGCCGACTGCAACGCCGCTCGGTGATGTTGCCCGGTATTATCAGTCGTTACAAGATATTCCAGAGTTTCAAGAACCGGTCGTGGAAGAAGCCGAAGTTACTGAAGTACAAAACTCAATGGTTGTCGAGACGGCACCAGCGATGCCCCTGGCTTCCATCAGGAAAGAATTTCTTCAGAACTTGCCAAAATTGGAGGTTGTTGAGACGGCAGGCATCTGGGTGAGAGTGGAAAGAGGCGATTCTTTATGGAAGTTGGCGCAAAAGTATTTGGGCGATGGGAAAGCCTGGCAACAGATTGCCGAAGCTAATCCGCAAATTACAAACCCGAATCATATCCTCGCGGGAGAAAGCCTGCGCATGCCGATGAAACCACAAATCACTGAAGATAGGGACGCTCAAAGTGTAAGAGTGCAGTCAGGGGATTCTTTGTGGAAACTTGCGGCGGCGCGTTTTGGAAACGGGCAGGCTTGGCTGTGCATTGTTGCCGCGAATCCGGAAATCGGAAACGCCAGCTTGATTCGCCCGGGGCAGGTTCTGATCCTTCCTACGAGTTGTGATTCTAGTAACTAAGAAGAAGTTCCTGCCGACTGAATCACGACGATTACTCGATATAATAAAAAAGGGTTTACTTTCGGAGACACTCCCCAGGAATGGGGAGGTGTGGCTGACCTTATGGTAAAATCTCACGAGTCCACGCAGAGTGCCACTATGACACTGCCAGAAAGCAAAATAGTGCGGGAAGCAGCGCCCACAACCAATCTCCATAAAACCATCGTGGTCATGCCTGCGTATAACGCGGCACGGACCTTGGAAAAGACGTATTATTGCATTCCGCCGAATAGCTATGACGAGATCATCCTGGTAGACGACGCCAGCTCGGATGGGACTTGGGCGATTGCCAATTCGCTGCCGATCAACTGCATTCGGCATCGCAAAAATCGGGGATATGGGGGCAACCAGAAAACCTGTTACACGCGGGCGCTCGAGCATGGGGCGGAGTTTGTTGTAATGCTGCACCCGGATTACCAGTATGATCCGACCATTGTAGGCAACCTGGTGGCTCCGCTGCGGGCGGGAGAAGCCGACGTGGTGCTGGCTTCGCGGATGCTCGGCAATCCGCTGGCCGGAGGCATGCCGAAGTGGAAATACGTTGTGAATAAAATGTTGACTGGGATTGAGAATCTGGCGCTGGGAACGAAATTCTCGGAATTTCATACCGGGTATCGCGCCTTCAACCGCAAGGCGCTGGAGTCAGTGAATTTTGAAGCCAATTCCGAAGATTTTCTTTTTGACAACGAAATCCTGGTGCAATTTGTCCTGAAGAAATTGTGCTTCAAAGAAATCCCGGTGACTACGCGATATAGTTTTGACTGTTCCTCGGTAAATTTCCGCCAAGGCTGTATTTATGGCCTTGGCATCTTGAAAACGATTGTGAAGTATTTTGTCCACCGCTCAGGAATCCACCGCTTCAAGCAGTTTGCCTAAATTCTCCCGGGAATGCCCGCTGTGTGGCTCGGCGGGATTGACACCAGCGGAGATTTCATCGGAAGCATATTCTTTATTGGAATGCCGCGCCTGCGGCGTTTCGTTTCTCTCACCCTTGCCGAATGATTACGAGCTTGCCTGTTACTACGACGAGATGTATTACGGCAAGAACCGAAAAAAATTCCTAACGCCAATTCAGATTATGGTCACCGCAATGACCAAGAGCAAGTGGGGGAAAATTCAACGGCTGATGGTTTCGGGCGGGCGATTTTTGGATATCGGATGCGGGCGAGGAACCTTGGTTCAGAAGGCGCGCGCAGAGGGTTACGAAGCTTATGGGATCGAGAGAAATGCATCACCGCAGCACACCGAACCGCACATTTTCTACAAAGATTTATCGGAATGCGCATTTCCCGACAATCATTTTCAGACGATCATACTCTTTCATGTCCTGGAGCATTTGCGCGAGCCGGTGGAGACGCTCCGGGAAATCAGGCGCATATTGCAGCCCGGAGGCTGGCTTTTCCTGGCGGTGCCGAACTTTGGCGGAGCGCAGGCACGCGCTTCCGGAAGAGATTGGTTTCACCTGGACCTGCCCCGGCATCTATGGCACTTCAACAAACGGAGCTTGGCGAAATTACTGGAGCAAAACGGATTTCATGTCCAGCGCACATCTACCTATTCATTTGAATACGATTGGTACGGGACTCTGCAAAGTTGGATGAATCGAGCCATGGGCGATGAAAACCTGTTGTATGCAATTTTGAAAGGTGAGAGGCGGTTTTCAGCAGTGGGGAAAATAATGCGCTTGGCCGTTGCAAGCTTGCTCGCGCTGCCTGCTTTGATTAACTCCATTTGGGATGCGGCCCGGGGAGAGGGTGGAACTTTGAGCATGATGGCCAAGAAAAAAGAGTTGGATGCGTTGAAGAGGTAGATTTAGTACTACGCCAGTTTCGTTGTAGGATTCCTTTAATCAACAATCATCTGAATCTATTTTGCGAATTGCCCACTGAGCGTGTTCCTTTACCATCGGGTCAGGATGGTTTGCCAGACAGCGAAGAGAAGGAAGAAATTTCTTAACCTTAGAGTTGCCCATTGCTACGGCTACGTTCCTGAGCAGGCCACGGTATCGCGCCCTGCGCACAGGACTCTTGCGGAAAAAATGCCGGAATTCTTCTTCGTTCAATGAAGCCAGCCATTCGAGCGGCGCGTTGAAGGAGGATGTTTTTTCCTGTGGTGGTGAAGTTCTAGCGTCGTTTCCCTGGTTGAATGTACGTGGCTGAAATTCATCCAAGACTGTGAATGGAGCTTTGCGGTTCCAGGGACAAACGTCCTGGCAAATGTCGCAGCCGAAGACGTGGCGCCCGATTCCGGCGCGATGCTCCTCTGGAATGGACTCCTTGACTTCGATGGTGAAGTAGGAAATGCAGCGCGTAGCGTCGAGCACGCCGGGCTGGACAATGGCCACCGTCGGACAAGCGTCGATGCAGCGAGTGCAGGAGCCGCAGTGGTCTGGCGATGGCTGGTCCAGTTCCAAAGCCAGCGTGGTAAGAATCTCGCCGATCAAAAACCACGAGCCTTTTTTCGGATGGATGAGACAGGAATTTTTAGCGATCCATCCGAGGCCGGCAGCTCGGGCCAATGCACGCTCGAGCAGGGGGGCGGTGTCAACGCAAATGCGGGCGTCGAAGGGTTCAGTTGCTATTTTGCGGATCGCATCCACAAGCAGCTTGAGACGGTTCTTGAGCGATTCGTGGTAATCCTCGCCCCAAGCGTAACGGGAAATCCAGCCGCGTTCGGGATCATTACATTCAATGGATTTGGGGTGCGGTGTGTTGTAGATAATAGCCACACAGATGACGGAGCGCGCTCCGGGCAGCAGTTGCTGGATATCCGCGTGCTCTGGCCGCTCCATGTATTTCATTTCGCCGTGGAAGCCTTTTCCCAGCCATTCCAGATACTTGTCGCGATCACGGACAGGGGTGGCGGCGGGAGCAATGCCGCAGAGATCGAAACCGAGCGAAGAGGCGGCTTGCTGAATTTCCGTTTTCAAACTGATGATTTGGTCTATTGCTAGCATGTTCGTGTTGATTTCCACGAGTCTGCATCAAGCGATTTGTGGCTTGCTGAACAGTTTTCGAATCTCGTCGGCTACCAGAAGGATGACAGCGAAAGGAATCATTGTCCACCAGATGGCGGCAGGGAGCGGGGCGGTTCCGAACCATTGATTCGCCCACGGATGATAAACCAGCGCAATAAGAAATAGTCCTTCTACAGCGATGCCGAGCAATAAAAGCGGGTTGCTGAAGAAACCTATGCGGAATGCGGAAGTGGAGTAGGAGCGGCAGGCAAAAACGTTGGCCACTTGGGAGACAATGATGCTCGCAAGACATGCGGTGGTCGCTTGCAAGTAAAGCGGGTCCGCGGAGGAAAGCATTTCCCCCCACTGCCAGCCGCCCCAACTGAGAAAAATGAAGAAGGCAAAAAGAGCTGCGGCAGCTTCAATGGGACCGAGCAACAGGTAGGCGCGACCGAGGACTTTCCAATCGAGCAGGCGTTCGCTGGGACGCCTTGGGGGAACACGCATTAAATGACCCGCCGGTTTTTCGGCGCCCAAAGCCAGAGCGGGGAACATGTCAGTTCCGAGATCAATGGCCAGAATCTGTATGACGGTTAATGGAAGTGGAACGGCAAACAAAATATAAACAAGGTATGGGATGATTTCCGGGATGTTGGAGGAAAAGATATAGGTGGTAAATTTGCGGATGTTTTCGTAAACCGCGCGACCTTCTTCAACAGCACTGACAATAGTGGCGAAATTGTCGTCCAAGAGGATCATGTCGGCAGCTTCTTTGGCGACATCGGTGCCTGTTAAGCCCATGGCGATACCGACGTCAGCTTTTTTGAGCGCAGGCGCGTCGTTCACGCCGTCGCCGGTGACGGCAACCCTCTCACCTTCTTCCTTGAGGATGGTGACAACGCGCAATTTGTGTTTTGGGGTCATTCTCGCGAAAATGATTTCGCTAGACCGGAGATTGTCTCTCAAAATTTCATCCGACATGCGTGCTAATTCTTGACCCTCAATCACGAGGGGTTCTTGATGCACCAGACCGATTTCCCTGGCAATAGCGACGGCGGTCCGGCTGGCGTCGCCCGTGAGCATAATGGTTTTAATGCCAGCGGCAAGGCACTTCGCAATCGCCTGCGGCACTTCCGGCCGTGGCGGGTCTTCTAAGCCGGCCAGCCCGCTCAAGATTAAATCAGACTCCCGGGCTATTTCTGTTCTGCTGATTTCTGCCTGCGTGGCGTGTCGGTAGGCCAAAGCCAGCACTCGCAGGCCTTGATCCGTTAATGATGTATATCCAGCGAGTATGCGCTCCCGCAGTTCAGCGGTTAACGGCAGAGTTTGACCGTTGAGTTCCAAATGTGTGCAGCAGGGCAAAACACTCTCCAAAGCGCCTTTCGTGAAAATACAGATTCCACTGTCGAGGCGATGCAGGGTGGACATCATCTTGCGTTCGCTCGTAAAAGGGATTTCTGAAATCCGCGCGGCAGAGATATCACTGAATGATTCATGAGCGGCTTGCAGCAATGCGATTTCCGTAGGATCGCCTTGGGAATGCCCGTCAACAAACGTGGAGTTATTGCATAGTGCGGCGATGCGGAAGAAATTTACTGAGGCGGGAAGATGGATTGCATCACTCAAGGAAACAATTTCACCATTGATCCAGAGAACTCTCACTTGCATTTTATTTTGGGTGAGCGTGCCCGTTTTGTCTGTGCAGATGACAGAGACGGAACCGAGACTTTCCACGGCATTCAGGCTGCGGACCAGGGCTTTCTTTTTCGCCATGCGCTGACTGCCCATCGCCAGGGACAAAGTGACTGTGGGGAGAAGGCCTTCCGGAACATTGGCAACAATGATGCCAATCGCGAAAAGGAAATTCTCCCAAAACGATCTTCCTGTCAACGCGCCAGCGAAAAAGAAAATAATACCCATCAGGGTCGCCAGGAACGTAACGAAGCGAGTTGTTTTAACAATCTCCTTTTGCAAGGGAGTGAGGTCATCGGAGACAGAGCCGGTCAGATGCGCAATTTTGCCTACCTCGGTGCGCATCCCCGTGGCGAAAACCATGGCCTTGCCGGAGCCGCTGGTAATGCTGGAACCAGCGAAGGCAATGTTTTTGCATTCGAGCAGCGGATGATCATCCGGCTCCGTGCTCAACTGGACCGGCTCGGATTCCCCTGTCAGTGGCGCATTGCTGACGGTAAGACGATTGGACTCAATGATCCGCCCGTCAGCGGGTATGAGGTCTCCTTCGGCCAAGAGAATTAGATCGCCAGGGACGATTTGTTCAGCGGGGATTTCATGTTCTTTTGCATCTCGTATCACGCGCACGCGGAATGGCAAAAGCAGACGCAATTTCTCAATGGCTTTTTCGGATTTATATTCCTGAACAAATGTGAAAATGCCGTTGATGAGAATGACGCCGATGATGGCCAGAGCCAGGGTGAGCATGCCAGCGCCTGGATGAAAATATTCCGAAAGAAAAGCTAAGAGCGCTGCCATCCAGAGAATGATGGCGAGAAAGTGCGTGAATTGCAGGAGAAAAGACTTCCAAAGCGGGCGTTTTTCAAGCTCCGAAATTTCATTGCGGCCAAACTCCTCCAGCCTGCGCCGGGCCTCATCCTCAGTGAGGCCTTGAGGCGAGCTGACCAGCAGGCGAAATACTTCTTGCGGCGTAACGCTGCTAATTTTCATGGCGAGGGCGAAACAATATGAGGTCGCACGGGGTGGCGCGCAGAACTTCTTCTACCGGGTTGCCCTGAAAAAGGGAACTGATAAGGCTTCGCTGGCTGGCGCCCATGAGGATGAGATCGTGCGGCTTAGCGACAGCTTCCAGACGGATTGTTTTTCCAGCGGCGCCAGGGGAGACTTTGTGCTCCACTTCTGCACCTTGTTGTTGCAGGGTCTTGATGAATGCAGCAATGCTTTCCGGGAGACGTTGCTGCCATTCGATTGGCGTCAGATGGATATGCCCGCCGAATAGGCTGGCAGCCGGTGGCGAGGCATACAGCAGAAACAAGCGGGCGTCAAAAGCGTTAGCGAACTGGGCAGTGAAGAAGGCTCGTTGTTGAACCTGATCGATGCGAGCCTTCAGGGGGACCAGAATTCGCCTGGGACGAATCATGCCCGCATGAACCACGCGCACCAATGCAACAGAGCAGGGAAGATGCAACAACAGACGCCGACTCACAGAACCAGCGTAAAAACGCCTCTTCATATCCGTGCGACGAGTGGAAACAAAAGCGAGGTCTATCTCCGCCCTGCGAACAATTTGCTCGATGCGCGCGGCGGGATCGCCGCTATCCGAAATGCTCTCTACGGGCACATGAATTTCTTCCGCTTGGATGAAGAGCCGGCTCACGGCATTTTCTGCGTTGCGCAATGCCGCGTGCGGCAGACTTTTATCGGCGATGAAGCAGATGAATAGTTTCGCGCCACAGGATCGCGCAAACTCCATGGCGTAACGCGCGGTGATTTCAGAGTTCAGATGTTCGTTGACGGCGGCCAGAACTCTTTTGTACACGGGAGAACTCCTGCGGGATTTTATATCGTGGCCATAGATACAGTTGGTTACTGTGTCTGGTTCGGTTGCATCAGTGCTCTATTGCATTCAAGGAGCGCACGGACTTCATCGTCGGACACTTGGTGGAAATCCTCATACCATGCGCCGATCGCCCATAGCGTTTCCAGTTGCAGGCCGCAGACAACCTCATCGGCGATTGAAAGCAAATCCTGACAGGCCGAGTCGGTTCCGACGCCAGCGGCGACAACGATGCGAGCCGCTTTCTGAAGTCTCGCAGACTGAACGGCGGCTTTCATCGTTAGGCCTGTAGCGAGCCCGTCGTCAACGAGGATGGTTGTTTGCCCCTGCAAAGGGCGAGGCAGAGAAGCGCTGCCATAGAGTCGCTGCCGCCGCTGCAATTCGTGCATCTCTCGAGAAACGACGTCTGCAATCTCCTTCGGCGTAATACCTAGAGAATCAACCAACGCGTGGTCAATGAACTGGACACCACCGACCGCGATTGCGCCCATGGCAAGCTCTTCATGGCCGGGAGTTCCCAACTTCCTGACAACCAGAATACCTAATGGCAAGCCGAGAGCTTGGCAGATTTCATAGGCAACAGGAACGCCGCCGCGGGGCAGTGCCAGCACGACGACATCTTTTCGGTGGGAATAAGAGATCAGTTTTGAAGCCAGGACTTGTCCAGCCGCTGTCCGGTTACGGAAAGGCCGAATGGTCACGTCATTTATCATGGAACCTCACGGGGTGCCATCCCACGGTATGCCTGAACACGTTCATATTCATCGTAATCCTGGCAAGTGGATGATACAAGTTTACGGATGTATATTGGGAAGTGATGAAATAAATCGCCAATAGCCGATTTCGCTTTTATTTCGCCTCTACCGTTGAACAGGCGATTTTTCCCATACGACTATGAAAAAATGCATTTTAGTAAAAAAATCTTATTTTTCAGAGGATCAAGCGTACAATCCTTGATGATCTAATACTGGATATAAGTGTATTTAGATGATCCGGTGGGCATCGACCCAGACAGGGCTGGCTAGGCTGTTTGGAAGCCAAAAGAGGAGAAAAGGGGAGCTATGCATAGACCGTCAAAGTATATAGATAAGGGGATCACGCTGGCGGCGGGAGCGGCATGGAAAACCGTACAGTTTTTTAATCAATACAAGCCAAATGATACCTTTACGCCCAAATGGTCCGACAAGCCATTGTTGAAATCCTATCAAAAGACAAAGCCGACGCTTGGGTGGCCCCGGACGACGGATTCGCTGTGTCCGAACTGCGTGCGGGAAGCCCGGCAGCGGATTCTGAATGGCGAGCAGGACTATGAAACCCTGCTGCATGAAAAAGTGGGAGAGATCAAAGCTACCATTCTTGAGCGCGACGGCAAGATCATGATCGAGAAGGATTGCCCGATCCATGGTCATTTCGAAGACATCATGGCGATCGATCCAGCCTTCCTGACGCACATCGAAGCCATGTTTCCAGGCCGAGATATGCCGGCGCATAACGATAAGGAACTGCACAATCACGGCACCAGCACGATCAAGCACGGGCGCGGCGCGGTCCTGACAGTAGACTTGACCAACCGCTGCAACATGATGTGCGACCCCTGTTTCATGGATGCCAACCAGGTAGGGTTTGTGCATGAACTGGCTTGGGAAGAAGTGAAGCAGCTCCTGGACAACGCAGTGTCCTTAAAACCGCGCCGACAGATGTCCGTGCAGTTTTCCGGCGGCGAACCGACGATGTCACCGTTTTTCTTTGAGGCGGTCTCTTATGCCCGCAAGGTGGGCTACAACAGCGTGCAGGCAGCAACGAACGGTATTGAGTTCGCCAAGAGCCTGGATTATGCGCACAAGGCATACGAAGCCGGTCTGCGCTATGTTTACCTGCAATTTGACGGTATCGGCAATGCCGCCAACTCTCACCGCCACATCGGGAATTTGTTCGACGTCAAGCTGAAAGCAATCGAGAATTGCCACACGGCGGGGATCGAGATCATCCTGGTGACCACGTTGGTCAATGGCGTGAACAATGAGCAGGTGGGGCCGATCATCGAGTTCGCCCGCACCAATCCGAAGCGCATCGCGTTTGTCTCCTTCCAGCCGGTATCGTTTACGGGGCGAGATGAAGAAATTACCCCGGAACGCCGTCTACGGCAGCGCTATACGCTGTCCCACATGGTGCACGACGTGAAGAAGCAGTGCGGCATTACCGAGCCGACGCGCGACTGGTTTCCGCTTTCTTTGATGGGAACATTCGCCGATCTGGCGGATTTGATCCATGGACCCGAAGCGCAGTGGGGCCAGGTGAGCTGCAGTTGCCATCCGAATTGCGGCGTGGGCACAGCCTTGATGGTCAATAAGGTGAACAACGAGTGGGCGCCGGTGCCGCAGTTTTTGAACGTGCCCGGTCTCATCAGCGACATGAAGAAAATTACAGACTCGGCGCGGGGAAAATGGTTCTCCAATCTCCAGATGGGGCTGGCCCTGCTGCGGAATTATGATCCGTTCAAAGCGCCTGCCAGCCTGGGGCTTTCCGACATCCTGAAGAAATTCGACAAGTCACTCGGCCTGACCGGACACAGCTATGGCGTAGGGCTGGAGCGCCGCAAAGACCCATGGAACTTCCTGTTCGTTGCAGGCATGTGGTTCCAGGACCTGTGGACCTACGATTTCCGGCGCACCGAAATGTGCGTGATCCCTTACGGAACGCAGAAGGGCGAGATTTCATTCTGCGCGTATAACACGGGCGTCGGCTGGCGGAACATCATCGAGAAAATGCACATGACCGCTACCTTAACCAAATGGTACGAGGAACACGGGCGGCACGCGATTTATGCGGGCGGCAAGGCCGTGCCTCTGCCCGATGCCACGCATACGCTGGTTCTGAATCAAGAGCACGTTGCGCGGGGCCTGCAAGTCAGCGAAGGACCGCAGACAAGCCGGGATGAAAAACTAAAGGCTAACAACGAGGATCGCTACAATCAGGAAATGGCCAAAATGTACCGGAAAAACGTTCTGAAAGAACAGGCAGTGGATCTGGTGCAAATTGGACCGGCACCCGGATTGGTGAAGATTGGGGCTGCGCCGAACAAGCTGGCGAGCAAGACCAAAGAAGATCATGAATTGGCAGGAGTATCGGGAGATTAGTTTTCCGATCCCGCCCGTTAGTGTGTGTGATTGATTTATCGGGTAACGGTTCGCTAGTATGAAAGCGGGTCGTTACCCGAAATATTTTTGGGGTGTAATGCAGAGATGCCGATTTACGAATACGTTTGTGAAGATTGCAAAGTGGTTTTTGAGAAGATTGTGCGCAACGGCGATGCGATTGAATGCCCGAAGTGCGGCGGGCGGCATCACAAACAGCAACTGTCTGTGTTTGCGGCACCCGCCAAAAGCGGCAAAATCGATAGCGCTTCTTCCGGTTGCGGCTGCAATCCCTCGGGGTGTGGGTGCAATTGATCGCAGGAAAGGTCTGCCAGGAATATCGGCCTACGTTGTTTCACCAGACGTTCTTTGTATCTTTTTAGCACCTGTCGTATAACGTCACAGTCTTTTGCCGTCCATCTGCAACTATTGTATTCTTATCAAGTTCAGCGAAAGTAAGCAGCACTCGCCGCTGATTCAAGCATTATGTTACGTTTCCAAACTGCCGGTGAATCGCACGGACAAGCCCTTGTGGCTTGGCTGGGAGGCCTTCCTGCGAGCGTGCCGGTTGATCTTGCATTCATCAACCGGGAATTGAAGCGCCGCCAAGAAGGTTACGGTCGCGGCGGTCGCATGAAAATTGAGACAGACCGGGTGGAGATTTACTCCGGAGTGCGCCGCAGTAAAACCACAGGCGCGCCGGTTGCCCTAATTATCTTTAATAAGGATTGGGAAAACTGGAAGGACTCTTTGCCGGTGGAAGAGAAAGCGGACACGGCTGAGAAGTACAAGTCATTGACCTCCCCGCGACCCGGACACGCCGACCTGGCAGGATGCTTGAAGTATGATCTCCGCGAAGCGAGACTGATCTTGGAGCGAGCCAGCGCCCGTGAAACTGCCGCGAGGGTAGCGGCGGGAGCGATGGCCAAATTGCTTTTGGCTCAGTTCGAGATCGAAGTGCTCAGCCACGTTGTCTCGGTGGGTGATGTACGGATCGAAGGCGACGCGAAATGGGAGCAGATCAAGGAAGCCTGCGCGCAAGAAGATGTTTTATTCCGGTGCGTGGATGGAGCCGCAGAGTTGCGGATGAAGGCGGCAGTGGATGATATCCTCCGCACTGGGGATACGCTGGGCGGCATCTTCGAGGTGGTGGCGCACAATGTTCCGGCGGGCCTGGGAACGCACACGAACTGGGACGAGCGGCTGGATGGTCTGCTAGCGCAGGCCGTGATGTCGATCCAGGCGGTCAAGGGAGTGGAGATTGGAACAGGGATCGATAGCGCAGTCTCGCTTGGTTCGAAGGTGCATGACGAAATCGGGTACGACCGCAGCGAGCGGCGGTTCACCAGGCCTGCAAATCATGCCGGAGGTTTGGAGGGAGGCATTTCGAACGGCGAAGATGTGGTCGTGAGGGGATATTTGAAACCGATCTCCACGCTGCGACGCCCGCTGGGATCGGTGGATTTAGAAACCAAGGAACCTGTGAAAGCAGCCTACGAGCGTTCCGATGTATGCGTGGTACCAGCGGCAGGCGTGGCTGGCGAGGCGATGGTAGCGCTAGTGCTGGCAAAATGCTTCCTGGAAAAATTCGGCGGCGACTCGCTCGGCGAAATGAAGAGGAATTTCGAAGGATACTTAAAGCAGGTGCGGGCGTTCTGAGAGTCGCTTCGGGGGAAACTATATGAGCTCAATTGTAAGTGTTACAGATTCGGCAGTTAATATTAGTAGCCTAACCCTCGATAGTCCCGATGTCATTCAATACTTCAAACAACTGCCGGAAGAAGACCGGCATGGAGCTGCTATCCGGGCATTTGAAATAGGGGTTTTTTGCCTACAGCGAGTACAGATGGGGCATGGATTAGATTTCGTACGGCTTGAAGTCCAAAAGTTAATCCAATCCGCCGAGAATGCAATTTCAAAAGTTCCAAAATTGGTAGAAGAAAAGTTGGGTGGAGAGACGGGACCGCTCGCTCCTGTTCGTACTGCGGTAACAGGTGCCCAAAACGCCATACACCAAAAATTGAACGAAGTTGGAGGTCTCTTCAGTCAACATCTCGATCCGGCAAATGCCGAAACAACGCTCGGGCGTGCATTGACTATGCTCCGGGATTTGACGAACCCAGAACGATCCGATTCGGTCCAACAACGAATCGGAGCAGCTATAGCCACCATTGCACAGACTGATGGGACATTGGTAACTACTATAAAAAGAGAAGTAGAGAATGCCACAAGCTCTTTGCGCGAAGCCGTTAACGCCTTGACGGTTGCATACGCAGGTAAGAAGGGGGCGGAAGAAGCACTTGAAGAAACAACTGTAAAAGGCGAGAAATTCGAACACGAAGAAACCTTGCCGATCATACGAGATTGGGCGCAAACAATTGGAGCCGAGTTTCAACATATAGGTCCCCAAAACCAGCCCGGAGATTTTTTAATCAACATGAAGGATACAGGGATGGGACCTTGCGCACTTAATCTTGTCGTAGAAGCAAGAGATCAAAAAGATAGGTTTGGGCGATCTAGAATTGCGGAACACATGAACAATGCTCTGAATCAGTGGAAGGGCAATTATGGAATATACCTGAGCAAAACGGAATCTGGCCTTGGAAAGGAAATTGGCGAGTGGCATGAAATGGCCTGCCATGCCGGTCCTATCATCGCCTGCACGTTCGAACACTTGCGTACAGCTTTGCGATTTGCTGTAGTTGATTTCAAGTTTAAGGAATTACTTCAATCCCGTCGAGAGATTGATGCCGCGTCTATCGGAAATAACCTTGGGCGATTTCGAACTTCTCTTAATCACCTAACACAGATCAAGAGCAAAGTTACGGCAATCAGAGGTCCACTGGGGGAAATCGAAAGCGAGGCGGACTCCATGCGGTCTGAAATTAATAATGCCTTACAGGATATCGAGACTGCTTTACCTAAATAATCCCTGAATAGAAGAAATGCGCGTATGACTATGCGTTGCGGCAATGAGCTTGACTGGTAGAGACTCACTCATGATCCATCCAATCGTAAAATACGGTGATGAAGTTCTGCAGAAACAAGCAGCCACGGTTACTGTCTTCGATTCCGAATTACGGCGGTTAATCGAGGAGATGTTCGAGTCGATGTATGCGGCGCAGGGGGTGGGCCTGGCAGCACCACAAATCGGCATATCAAAGCGCGTAGCGGTGATCGACATCACCAGCGGCAAAGACCCCAAGTCCAAAATCGTCGCGATCAATCCGGAGATCATCGCAACGGAAGGCAAGCAGACAGAAGAGGAAGGCTGCCTGAGCCTGCCGGGTTTTCGCAGTTCGGTTAAGAGGCCGGAGAAAGTCACGATTCGCGCGCAGGATGCCAAGGGACATGAATTCACGATGCGAGGTGAAGGGTTGCTGGCGCGCGCCCTCTGCCACGAGACCGACCATCTGAATGGCAGATTATTCATCGCACACCTGAGCGCATTGAAACGTGAGTTCATTTTGCGGAAGGTGCGGAAAATGATGAAATTGGGAGATTGGTAGGAAGCTTTTCTGGAATTATCTCCCATCTAACTTTGAGTTCACTTTGGCAATCTTTCAAATCCATTCATGAAAATCGTTTTTGCAGGGTCACCGCGCTTCGCTGTTCCAACGCTCGAACGCCTAGTAGCCGAGGGCTATGAAATCCTTTGCGTCATTACTCAGCCAGACCGTCCGGTTGGGCGCGAACAAAAGTTGCAACCGCCGCCGGTGAAAGAAGCTGCGCTGCGTCTGGGACTGCCCACCTATCAGCCGGAAAGAATCAAACGAGATGAACCACGCGCACACCTGGAACAACTGAAACCGGAAGCTGTGGTTGTAGTTGGCTACGGGCAAATACTTCCGCCGTGGTTGCTGGAGCTTCCGAAATACGGTTGCATTAACTTGCACGGTTCGCTGCTGCCTGCTTATCGCGGGGCTGCGCCGATTCAATGGGCGGTTGCGAATGGCGAAGAGAAGACCGGCTTGACGACGATGCTGATGGACCCAGGCA
>Ga0156170_1112_pt2 | contig 24193 bp, 25 predicted proteins | sample RifCSPlowO2_12_FD_107823 | JGI IMG/M metagenome (GOLD analysis project Ga0156170, IMG submission 107823) | Acidobacteria bacterium RIFCSPLOWO2_12_FULL_54_10
ACGGCTCCGGGTGAACGTGTTCAACCTATTTTCCCTGTACTTTGCCGACGTGGTCTGGACCGGGATGACCACCGAACACATACGGACGAGCCTGGAGGGGCAAATCGATCTCGAAAACCTTCGGGAAGTCTGGGCGGCCATCACGCCGGAGCATTACATCGAAAAATATTCGCGCTTTGAAAAAAAGTCTTTGTTCATTTCCAGCAGTCTGGATACGACCTTCCTGCCGCGTTATTCAAAAGCGATGCTCAAGGAAGCGCGTGACAGGAACTTCGATCATCGCTCCGTGGTTCTTCCCTGCGGCCATTACACGCTGGGGAAAACCCCCTTTCAGATACTCGACGGCTATCACATCTGTAACTTTCTCCTGCAATCGCTGTGAGCGGTTTCTCTAACTTCTGAGACTGAGTTTAGTAGTGGGTCAATTTGAACTGCGAGCCCGAAGCTCTCCTGCCGGGGTGCTTCCGATAGAGTTCTAACGTTTCAGGAGAGCTCGAAGCCATTTTTTCGAGATGCGGGCAACTCCGCGCAGGTGTGGTTCAAGAGTTGAAACATCCGAACTGGATAATTCGCTGGCAACGGACGAGGACGACCAGATGTCTTGGCTAAGTGGCAAACTCAACGCCGACACGGAGGATGGTGTGCATTGGTTGGCCTAGGATCAAACAAAAGCCTGCCGCGTCGAAATCGATGCAGCAGGCTATGAGATTGGTACTGCAATCTTCTTGCTTAGTTACACGCGTGCAACTTTAAGTGCTGCGAGCACGCGCTTATCCCTGAATGGAACCCGCCGCAAACGAACGCCTGTCGCGTCGTAAATCGCGTTGGCAACGGCGGCAGCAGTCGGTTTGATTGCCGCCTCGCCGGCTCCATAGGGAGGAAGGTCGGGCCGGTTCGGATTGGGATCTCCGTTGACCAGAACGACGTCGACTTGGGCTGGCGTGTCGGAGTGCCTGAGGGTGGGATGGGTGATCCAATCCACACTGGTTACCTTTTCCGTGTCGAACTGCACTTCTTCGTAAAGCGTGCGGCTTAAACCGTGAAGCAGGTTGCCTTCAATTGTGCGGCGCACCGCTTCCGGGTTGACGATCAGTCCGCAGTCGTGCGCGCAGACCAGCCGCTTCACCCATATATGGCCTGTTTCGCGATTTACTTCGACCTCGGCGATCTCTGCAACAACCGTCTGGCTGCGGTAGCAGTACGCAATTCCGCGCCCGCTAAGAATCTTCCCGGTACCCACAGGTTTGGGAGATGGACGGGTATCCCAGCCATAAGCCGCTGCCGCCGCCTTGACCACGGCGATGGAGCGGGCCCGCAGGAAATCCTCGTCGTCTACGGTGCTGGCGGTGAGGAGCCGCAAACGGAACTCCAGCGGGTCGACTTTCGCGGCAACCGCCATTTCATCAATGAACGATTCACCTGCAAAGGTTATTTGCGGACCATTGGGATCGCGCAGATTGGCGACGCGCAGCGGGGACTCCCAAACCAGGGGCATGCCCACCACCTCAGTGGTCCGGCGCCGATTCGGAATGACGTACATCTCCGAAGGCGGAGACGCGCCGCCGGGTGCCGGCTCCTTAGGCCTACGGCCCATGAGTTGAGCGATCAGCACGGTATCGGGCTCGTTATAACCAATGTGATTATAGTCAGCAGTGCGAGCCAAGTATTCCAAGGCAACAACGTTGCCCTGGGCATCCAAGCCTCCACGCAGCTTGAATGTGAAAGCTGGACCCTTGGCATCCCAAGCTGTCTCCTCATGCCTCATCCACTGTACACGCACGGGACGCCCGATCTCTTTGGCCAGGTAAGCGGCCTCGAAGCCTGCGTCATCGGCGGCCGTGCGTCCGTAGAGCTGTGGGCCCTCCTGCCATATAACGCGCACGCTGTCGCGCGGCATCCCGAGAAATTCCGCGACGCCTGTTCGCAGACCATAGGCTTTCATGTCATTGGACCAAATGGTCATCTGCCCATTCGAGGGATCGGCCATAGCGTGGGCCGGACCCAGAGCCGTGTGTCCCTGGAACGGGAAATCATACTCGGCTTCGATGACCTTCGCCGCGCTCGCCAGCGCCGCGTCCGGATCGCCCATCACATCCGGAGTTTGGGTTCGGGATTGGACGACAGAGGTGGGCTTGGCGTTGCGCATGTAGTCAAACAGATTTTCCGATGTTGGGAATGATGGCGTCGCCGGCTTCTGCCAGTTGACTTTGAGCTGTCTGGCCGCACGAATCGCCTGCTCTTCACGCTCGCATACAACCGCGACGTAGTTGCCCTTGCTTACCACCTTGATGAATCCGGGGATGCCACGGACGGAGGATTCATCGATGCTGATCAGCTGGGCGCCCGCCACGGACGGCCTTACGTTGCGCGCATGAACCATTCCGGGAGCTTTGGCGTCCACAGCCCACTTCAACGAGCCGTCCACTTTGGCGGGAATGTCGTAGCGCTGCGGCGACTGGCCGACAATCTTAAGGTCTCCTACCGGCTTCAGCTTGGCCACGCCGGTGGTGGCATTGATGTTGTTGCCGGTCAGGGTGACATTGAACCTCTTCCCGCCGATCAGTTCTCCATAGGTGACTTTCATCGAAGGATTGGCCTTGACAGTAATCACACCATCACTGACGGCGAGTTGATCAACAGGCACTCCCAACCGCGCTGAGGCCATCTCCAGCAAAACCCGCCGGGCTTCCGCAGCGACACGCCGCGCCGGCCAGCCATCGGTCTCGATCGCATCGGAACCGCCCGACCCACCTTGATCGACGGTTATATCCGTGGCGCCCATGATGAGGTTGGTTTTGTCGAAGGCGATGTCCAACTCATCGGCCATCAACTGGCGGAAGCCCGTGCCGGTACCCTGTCCGCCGTCTGTTTTGCCGACGTAGAAAGTCGCCGTACTGTCCTCATGAATCACGATCCACGAATCGAGCTTTCTAAAGTCAGGATCGGGATACGGACCAGCCACCGGGGTAGGCGGAGAGTTTTGGGCGCTCGCCGCGGGACCGAGGAGGCTGGCGGTAGACATCGCCGCCGCGCTGAAACTTACTACGAACATGCCAGAGTTCTTCAGGAAATCTCTGCGGGAGGTCGTCCCTTGCCATTTCTCAATCGCTTCTTCAATCTGTTTCGGGATGTTGGTGAAGGTTGTCATGCGCCCACCTCCTTTCCGGAAACCGGACCGGTGGCTATCAGCTTTGCGGCGCGCCTGATGGCGGCCTGAATACGGTAATACGTCATACAGCGGCACAGGGTCCTATCCATTCCTTCCCGAATCTCCGCATCGGTCGGATCCGGATTCCGGTCCAGCAGCGCCTTGGCAGTCATGATTTGCCCATTCTGGCAGAAGCCGCACTGCGGAACCTGCTCGTCAATCCAGGCTTGCTGTACCGGGTGTAGTCTGCCATCTTGCTGGGCGAGTCCTTCCAGCGTGGTGATCTCAGAACCTTTCACGGTGGACGTGGGTGTGATGCAGGATCGAACCGCCGCACCCTTGATAATCACCGTGCATGCCCCGCACTGCCCCAGTCCGCAGCCAAACCGCGGCCCTTGCAAGCCAAGATCATTGCGCAGGATATAGAGCAACGGAGTTGCAGGGTCGATATCCACGGTGTACGATCTGCCGTTCACTTTCAATGAGATATTGCTCATGCTCGATCCTCCTTACGAATTGGGTGGGCAAGTTGACGCGATAGGAAAGATTTTACCAGACGTTTGAAATCTTGACTACCGGGCGATCTGCGTACGAAATCGAGACGAGGCAACCGATATCACTCTCCATCTGTTCCTGGCGTCAGGGTTCCGGAGCCGAGAAACAGCCCCAGTGCTTGTCAGAGTCTCTCGAAGTCGCCTTCGCGGAAGTTAGGCGTGATCGGCACTCGCTGGGATAGATCGCGAGTAACGGCGATGTGAATACCAACCGTGTCGGTGACAATTCGTCCTACGATTTAAACTGACCCACAAGGTGTGGTACAGAGTAAGGTCGGGTCATCGCTGGAAAATAAAAAACCGTTCTTCAAGCAGGACACTATCCAAAGAAGGCCGCAGCGGTTGCGTAAAGCTCAGCGCTTACTGGGCGCGGCCCCTTCGCAGCTTCTTTGAGCGGGATGCCGACGATCTGGTTTCCCTGCAACGCAACCATTTTCCCGAACTCGTTTTGATGAACCATATCTATGGCGGCGACCCCAAAACGGGTAGCCAAGATGCGGTCAAAGGCGGTCGGTGAGCCCCCGCGCTGAACGTGTCCCAGCACGACTACTCGGGTTTCCATGCCGAGCCGGGACTCCAGTTCCCTGGCGAGCACTGTGCCGACGCCTCCGAGTTGTACATGGCCGAACTCGTCCGTGATATGGCCCTGGCGCACTTGGCCGGGTTGACCACTTTCCAATAAGAGCTTGACTCCTTCCGCAACGACGATGATGCTGAAATACTTGCCGCGCTCACTTCGTTTTCGCACGACGTCGCAGATCTGGTCAAAGTCCACTGCTCTTTCCGGAATCAGGGTCAAGTCGGCGCCCCCGGCGAGGCCTGCTGCCACGGCGATCCAGCCCGTATCTCGCCCCATGACCTCTACAATCATTACGCGATTGTGAGCCTCCGCCGTAGTATGGAGACGGTCGATGGCCTCCGTCGCGATGTTTACGGCCGTGTCGAAGCCAAAACAGTAATCTGTTCCGCTCAAGTCGTTATCAATCGTTTTCGGCACCCCCACGACGCAAACTCCACGCTGGAAGAGGCCGTCGGTCACACTCAGCGTGTCGTCGCCGCCCACGGCGATTAGCGCGTCAATTCCGTGGACCTGCAGATTCTGCTGAAGTGTGGCCATTCCGTTCGGATGCTTGAGGGGATTGGTGCGGGATGTACGCAGAATGGTCCCGCCCCGATACAGGATGCCGGAAACGCTCTCTAGATTGAGCGGCTCCACCTTGTTTTCCAGGAGCCCTCTCCAACCCTCCAGAATGCCGACGATTTTGTAGCCCAGCGCATCACCGCGGCGCACGACGGCGCGAATCACCGCGTTCAGTCCAGGGCAATCCCCCCCGCCCGTCAGAATCCCCACCGTCTTTACGTTCACGGAATCTCCTTCCTTCCAGCGAGGCAAGTTTTGGGAGCTCGCATCGTTTCCTAACACATGCTATCCGAACTGGGATTTCCCTTATGGCCTCCTTGCGGGAGCGATCACGCTACCGTTGGCCAAAGTTGGGGCCACATTTTTCCCCGCTCGGCACCGCCGTTCTCTTTCATAATACAGGACTACCGACTCTGGGCAGAAATTGGCTTATGCAACAGCTTCCCGCAAATCATCCATGGGTGAATTACTCCCGCTCCAGAAGCGGCTTCCCAATAAAATTCTCACAGAGGACGTGTCCGCGGCGATTACCCCCGAGTAGCGGCGATGTGATTACCGACCGCGTAGGTGACAATACGACCTACGATTCAAACTGACCCACTACCCTGAGTTCTATTGTCTTGAACAGCATCGGCGAGGAGACTATACTCCCCGTGGGTTGAATGCTGTGTCGCTGCGATTCTTTTTAAATCCGCGGTATGTGTCATGGTTGTTAGCACTATATTGGGTGCAGTGGCTGATTTGGGCCTACCGCCCTCCCTTCTTCCAGGAATGGCTGCTTGAGAACGTCCTGCCGTTGCTATTTGTGGGGTTGCTGGTCGCAACCTTTCGCCACTTTCCCCTGAGCAATATTTCTTACACGCTCATTTTTGTCTTCATGTGCTTGCACACCGTCGGATCGCATTACACTTACTCGCTGGTGCCTTATGACCGCTGGGCCAGTAATGCTGTCGGCGTCGGGATCAATGAGCTGGCGGGCTTTGAGAGAAACCACTACGACCGCCTGGTGCACTTTTCGTTTGGGCTGCTCCTGGCATACCCTATCCGCGAAGTTTTCGTGCGGATCGCCGGAGTGCGCGGCTTCTGGGGATATTACCTGCCGCTTGATCTGACGATGTCTTTCAGCATGTTGTACGAGCTGATTGAATGGGCCGTGGCCATTGTCTTTGCCGGTGATATCGGCCAGGCCTACCTGGGCACGCAGGGGGATGAATGGGACGCTCACAAGGACATGGCCCTGGCGACCACCGGCGCCATCATCTCCATGTCGGTCGTTTGGTTCATCAATTGGAAATACAACCGCAACTTCGGAGAGGAATTGCTCCAAAGCCTGACGGTGAAGGATGCCCGCCCGTTAGGCGAAGTGAAGCTGCAAGAGTGGATCAAGGACAGCCAAAAGGAGGACTGACGAGTTGGCAACGGCTTCCCCGCTGCGAAACTGCGCTCATCGCTCGGTGGTCCTGCCCTGCGGTCATTACACGCTAGGCAAAACTCCCTTCCAGGTCCTGGACGGGTACCACATCTGCTCATATTTGCTGAAAAATCTGTAATTTTTGCAGCCATTCCTTATAAATTGACGATGGATTCTCTTTGTTAAATGGCCCTGAAGTGGTCAGTATCTTAACATATACAGTTGGAAAGCATACGTTAAACAACACAAAATGGTTCAACAGTACGGTAGAATCAATGCGTCACTTACAATGTCATAATATTCCATGTACAGATATGCTATTCTGTAGCTGACGAAAATGGTCCATGCAGTAGAAATCACAGCACCGTTTCCAAATTCGCCACGAGTTGTGTACGGGCAGAATCCGCTAATTGAAGTCATCTGCCAGGTACGCTTTCCCACAATCCTCCGAATTTCATCTGAGCCTCCGGTAGAATTCCAGGAACAGGTTCGGTCCGAGTATCCAGTTCTCAACGTGAACAACACGACCGCAAACATTCAAGTCCCGCAAGGAGTCCCACCAGCTATTGCGACGCTGCTGAAGGATTTGATTCCAAATCGAAAATTGGGAGGTTATGACTTTGTTTCGGCGGATGGGAAGTGGAAAGTAACTTTAACGCGGGACTTTCTCTCCTTGTCAACACAGGAATATCGAAACTGGCAGGAGTTCAGGGCGCATTTGGGAAATCCATTGAAGGCCTTGGTGGCAGTCTACGCACCTGCTTTTTTTACACGAATTGGTCTTCGATACCAGGATCTCATCCAAAAATCGAAATTGGGGTTGGCGGATTCAACGCCGTGGTCACAGTTACTAAGACCACCCATATCGGGTATTCTGAGCGAGCAGATAGTTTCAGATTCAGTCGAAGAATGCGTCAGCCAGACTGTGATCCGCCTACCCCAGTTCAACAGTAAGGTCCACGTTAATTATGGAATCGCCCGAACTGTCGATAAGAACGAGGAATGCTTTTTGATCGACAGTGACTTTTACTCTGAAGAAAGGACCGAGCAAAATGCAGTTGATGGAATCCTTAACTACTTCAACAGACAATCTGGAAGACTTTTTCGCTGGTGCATTGAAGACCGGCTCCACACGGCCATGCAGCCTCATCCTGTCGGAGCCACGGTTTGAGTACCTGACAGGGTTGCCTACGCTAACTGTCGCATGGAAACGCGCGTCTGCCTACGGAGACCTGCACCACTTTTGGGCCTATCAATTCGGTAAAATTCCCGACACTCCGAGCGCAGTTCACATATATTATCGCCTCGTCTCCAACCTTCTCCTTGACGAACTCCCAGAGCAAGCTCTTCCAGAGGTGCTACAACATCTTGCGGATGCGTTCGTATTTTACCAGCCAACTAAGGGCGAACTTCCGACGCAGCAAAGACCACCCCTCAAAGGCAAAGTAACTCAACGATATGAACGCCCGACGTATTCCCTTGTCGATGAGGAGTGACGGTGAGCACTTTCATGCCCTCGCCGACGGAAGGGGCATTTCAGCAAGGGGAGATTCTGACCGATGTGATCCAGGTCCACATACGGGTCGAAACGCTGGCTGCGGGGGCAGATGACATAGAACTTCAGGAAAAAAACCATCCCTACGCTGTGGTTATCACTCAAGCATGTGATCTCGACTGGGATTTCAAAGTACAAAATGGCGAACAAGACCAGAATTTAAGGGAACTAAAACTCGTCCCGAACATCCTCTTATGTGAGGTTATAGACGAGAATACACTTCGCCCCAAAATCAGGGGATCAGATATTTGGAAACGAATCGTCGGGAACCAAGATGAACGGTATCATTCCTTCCCACCTATAAAAGCTACAGCGGACCTTTTGGGCCAGGGTTTACCCGCACTCATTGTTGATTTCAAAAGGGTGTTCACGATTCCCTCAACAGAACTTTATCGCCGTCTGGTGCTTGGCCTCCGAAGGAGAGCCGTGCTGACTAACCCTTTCCTTCAGCACTTCAGTAGCCGGTTCGGCTATTATTGCCTCCGCGTGGCACTCCCGGAGTCGGCTGTTGAGGTCTTGCCTGCACAGCAACCCAACCACCAACTAAATGCAGCGGTGCCCCCACCGGTGCACGAGTAGGATCGACGATAAATTTCTGTTGGTATATTATTGGCCGGTGAATTCAATATCAGAACTGCCATCCTTTTCTGATTTGGAGTGCATCGTCGATCTTCATTTCCGGTAGCTATATACACCGCCATTGTATATAACGTTTCCCTGAATATTTATCATGCTCTAAATGAAACCACCTAAATTGGGTTGACTCTGCCTGCTGTCATGCACTATGTTGTCCATTCGACAGTAGAAAAAAGTGAACCCATCTCCAACACAACCCGGCACGACTACTGCTCCGGCGACGGCGAGCAGCAGTTTGCAGGCATCGCATTGGCAGGCATTGTCCGAGGCCAGCAAAATCTTGAACTCGACGCTTGATCTCGACCGCTTGCTGGAGCTGATCCTGGAGGTCGCCACCCGCGCGTTGTTGGCCGACCGCGGCACCGTGTACCTGGTTTACAAGGACAATGGGGAGTTGCGCGCCAAGATCAGCCAGGGCATCGAATCGCGCCTGCTGCGGGTGAAGATCGGCCAGGGGATATCGGGCCGCGTGGCCCAGACCGGCGAGACCATTCGCATCGAGGACGCTTACCAGGACGCTCGCTTCGCCACGCAATTCGATAAGAACTCCGGCTACCGCACGCGCAGCATGTTGTGCACGCCCATCAGCAACAAGACCGGCGAGATCATCGGCGTCATTCAATTGCTGAACAAAATTGAAGGCACATTCATGCTGGAGGACGAAATTTTCCTCCACGCGCTGACCGTGCACATCGCCATCGCGCTGGAAAACGCCCGGCTGCACGCGCAGCTTGTGGACCAGCAGCGCATCCGCACGGAACTGGATCTGGCGCGGCAGATCCAGCAGAATTTGCTGCGGCCCCCGCCGCCTACCTGGCACACGTATCAATTTGCCGCGAAGGCCGAGCCTTGTCATGAAGTGGGCGGCGACTTTTACGACTTCCTGCCCATTTCGCAGAACGCCCTGTGGATGGTCATCGCCGATGTTTCCGGCAAGGGGATTTCCTCGGCGCTGGTGATGTCCACGCTCCAGGCCACGCTGCGCGCGCTGCTGGTGGGCGTACATTCATTCGAGCGGCTGCTGAGCCAGCTCAACTCCATGGTGCGCGATTTCACCGGTGGCAAAATGTACGTGACTATGTTTTTGTGCCTGGTGGACAGCGAAAACCGCAAGCTGCACTACATCAATGCCGGGCACAATCCTCCGGTGCTGGTGCGTGGCGATGGTAGCTATGAGGAGCTTGAGGCAGGCGGAACGGTGGTCGGCCTGCTACCGGGGGTCAAGTTTGCGCGCTCCCATACGGAGCTGGAACCCGGAGATGTTTTGGTTCTCTATACGGACGGCCTTGCGGAAACAGATAACCCGGCGGGGGAAATGTACGGCGTCGAGGGAATCGTGCGCAGCGTGCAGGCTTCTCGCCACAATGGCTCTCCCGAGGAGATTCTCCAGCGCATCCTGACGGACGTGAAGGAGTTTGCCGCTGGCGCGCCTCCAGCCGACGACCGCACGCTGATTGTATTGACACCCGCCCGCAGTTGAGCGCACCGGATTCCCGGATAAGGACATCAAACAAGTTCCCAAACAGACAAATGTTTTCTACTCGCCTCGAATGGAACCTACGCCCCAACCGCCTGTCGGAACTGCTTCAGGCCAAGCGGGCGAGCGGGGCAACGCTGCTGGACCTGACCGAATCGAACCCCACGCGCGCGGGGTTCATCTACCCTTCGGAACAAATCCTCCATGCGTTTCATGATCCCCGCGCACTGCACTATGAGCCAACTCCGGCGGGATTAACTACGGCCCGTGATGCGGTCGCCGGTTATTATGCTGCGCGAGGCCAGCAAGTTTCGCCGGAGTGCATCCTGCTCACCGTCAGCACCAGCGAGGCCTACTCCTATATTTTCAAACTCCTTGCCGACCCCGGCGATGAGGTGCTGGTTCCCCGCCCTTCGTATCCATTGTTTGATTATCTGGCTGCCCTGGAATCTTTGCGCCCCGTCCCCTACTCTTTGGCCTATGATGGCAACTGGCGCGTGGATTTCGACGCGCTTCGCCGAGCCGTCACGCCACGCACACGGGCCGTCGTCCTGGTCAACCCGAATAACCCGACCGGCTCGTATATTAAAAAGCAGGAACTCGAAACTTTGCTGCCGATCTGCGCGGAGCACGGCCTGGCCATCGTTTCCGATGAGGTTTTCTCCGATTACGCCTTCGCGCCGGACCCTCACCGCGTGCAGTCTTTGGCCGGAGTCGAAGAGGTCCTCACTTTTTGCTTGAGCGGATTATCGAAAATCGCAGGACTGCCGCAGATGAAGGCCGGATGGATAGTGACCGGCGGTCCACAGCACCTGCTTGCTCAAGCTAGGGAACGGCTGGAGCTGATCGCCGACACTTATCTTTCCGTGAGCACGCCCGTGCAGCACGCGCTGCCACAGTTGTTATCGCTCGGAGAAGGCCTGCGGAAGCAGATCATCGGACGGGTTCGCGAGAACATGAGATTTCTCGAAAATTCTGTGAGAGGCACGGCCTGCCACGCACTGCACGCCGAAGGCGGCTGGTACGCCATCTTGCAAGTGCCGCGCACGCGCAGCGAAGAAGACTGGTGCTTGGCTTTGCTCGAACGCGAAAACGTCCTGGTGCAGCCGGGATTCTTCTACGACTTCGACGTGGAAGCGTTCCTGGTGGTGAGCCTACTGACGCAGCCGGAAACTTTCCAGGAAGGTATGGAGAGACTTCTGGCCGAACTTAACTCAAATGTTCAATTTGATGATTTTTGATCGAACAACGTCTGGTTTAGGGAGATAAACGGATCTATAATCCGTTGCATCGTTTCCAGGATGCTCTTGGTATCAATTGCTGCCAAGAAATGGCTAAATGAAGTGAATTCCTTGAAACCGGAGTTCCGATTATACGTTAAGTTGACTTCTCTGCTTCGAGCGCTGAAGTCAACCTTATTGAAAAATCCCCCATGCTCAGACCAATTTGCAGACCAATTAAAATTGACTTTATCAGGATAAGATTTATCTGGACTATCAAAAATCAATTTCGCATTCTTCGGGAAATAGCCTTCCAGTTCCTCGTGACTCGCATTAAAACCCTTAATGGACAAGAAGAAGCGAATAACAAATTGTTCAACTAGTAGAGGGGTCCTGAAATTGTGAATCTCGTCTATTATTTTCGAGACTGTCTCAATCACGTTGCTATGCTGGAGCGATGCCGACCCCTCTGCTTTAGCAACGAAAAGAACGTACGTTTGGGTTATATATGCTGTTCCCTGGTGTGAAGAAACTTGAATATCTCCGTCAGTGTCAAAAGAAACCGTAGCTTCTTGGTGGATTTCACGGAATTTGGCTCTGATTTTATTCGCAAGCTCATCTTTCAATTTCGGGAAAAGGAAGTCATCTTCATAGGAAATCCGACCACTAACCGTAACTGGAAGATCGTGGAAATGTGACATCTGAATCTAATTCACTATACGATTGGAAGTCGATGTAACTCGGTCATCGAACGCCTGTTCCCATTCGCGGGAAGACTTCTTCTCAAGCTCCCTTATTCGCTTTTCCATATCGATAAGTCTGCGTTCAATTGGACTTACACGATATTCAGGATTCAACTCTTCGCCATTTATACCTGCCACTGAAATTCCTCCTACCTTCGGCAATTGCAATGAAGTTAGGGGATAGTTACATCTCCGGCAAACAGAAGCCGGTGTCCAATATTGGACCAAACGACATGAATCGCAGCGTACAGTTATTTTGTGTTCAAATTTAAGTTCATTAACATCATAAACCAGATAAGGCGTTGTATCTAATACACGAAATTCCAATTCGAGCAGATCAGCAATTTCATCGTCAACGTTCTCTTCGCTAATTATTTCTGACTCTGGATAATTATTAACAGTTTCGAATATTTCTGATTCCGATTTATTTTCATAAATAAATTCCCTGACCTGGGTTTCGTTTCCGAATTTAACGGGCAAATCACCCACGCGAGACAAACCCACAGCATAAATCTCATTCCTAGCCATATCTATTGCTGCTCGGATTGCAGCAACAGCGGCTGGAATGCCTATGATTAGCATTAGTAAGTGGTATTTCATATTATGACTCCCTCTTAATGGCTTCGCGGTCTTTCTCTACCTGGATAGCAATTTGAGGTTCAAACTTCATAAACAAATATAGTGGCGGCCCCATTGCTAGGATAGCAAATATGTAAGCAAACCAGAAATCGGCCGTCGATAATATCGAACCAATCCCAGAATACCCCGTCGAACTTACAAACCTCCCCATATTGTGTGATGTTAATGCACTTATGAACCAAAAGAGGCTAGTGCAAACCGAGAGAACATAAGGGCTGCGACTACCAGGCTTATACAAATATGTAAATAAATAGAATGTAATTGCAACGCCCCAAAAAGCCACTTGCGGGGCAAGGATTGGTATTGGATTCTCTTTCCAATATATCCAGACCCCAACAACAGTAAATGCGATGGGTAAAGCTGGTAATCCAACCTTAAACCAACTTTCGAGCTTCATGGCAAACGAGTATATCATTTTAAGCCAAGTTCAAGATAACAAATTACTTCCTCCCCCATGCCAGCACGGCGGGCATGGGCAGCACTATTGCGCCGTCTTTTTCATAGTTTCGGCAATCCTCGCGCACGTTGGTGCGTAAGCTGCATCGCCGGGTTAGGCGGCGGAGTCGCGGGTAAACTTCCCAGCCTGGAAACACCAAGACCGCCGGATGGCACTGCAAGGCCAGCGCAAGAGTTTTAGCTCGCTCAACGCCAAGCCGGTTGCGATCATTTTCAATGGCGGAAATGGTTGCCTGTGGAATGCCCGTCAGCCTGGCCAGCTCATTCTGGCTGTACCCCTGCAACTCCCGAATGATGCGAACCGACTCGCCGACCGATACGTCAATGCGCCTTCTCGCTGGACGAAACGTTTTCATCCTATTCTCAGATATTCATTCTGTCAGGCTTTTCTCTCCGCTAGTCGCCCGGAAACGTACTTATGCAATAGGCTGGCGATTAGCGTTTGATACGGAATGCCCTCTTCCACGGCGCGAGTCTGGATGGCTTCCAGGTCCTTGCTCGATATGCGGATATTCACCCGCCGGTCCTTCTTGAGCATAGCTTTCGCATAATCCTGGTATCGCTTGCGTTCCTTCTCCAAGCGCGCTACGGGCTTCCACTCGCCACGATCAACCGATTCCAACAGCTTGCGTTCCTGCTGATCCAGCTTACTCATTTCCAGGTTCCCCCTTAAGGTACTTTTTGGTTGCTTTCCGGCTAGGAATGATGGTCTTGAGAACCACTTCGTTTCCCGTCTCAATGAAAGGTACAAGGTAAACGTAGGCGCTCACGATCACTGCGAAAATTCGTTGCCCGCTGTACCGGCTCTGGTTCGGATGCTCCAGAATGTCCAGCACGTCACCTTGTTCAATGTGAAATACAATCTCCTCGAAGGAAATCCCGCGTTCTGCTTTCAGTTTCTCGTTTTTCTCAATATCCCACGAGAAGTATTTCACGAAATCATTTTAGCACAACGTGTGCCTTTTGGCATCAATTCTACGATCTCGCACGCGCGACGTTAGCCTTTCACCGCCCACGCCAGCACGGCGGGCATGGGTAGCACTATCGCGCCGTCGTTGGCGTAAGGTTTGCATCCTTCGCGAACTGCGGCGAGAATTTTCTCCAACGCCTCCGGCGTTTGCGCGCGCAGCAGGCCGCCAGTGCGCACCGTCGCTTCCATAAAAGCTTCCACCAGGGCGTCCGGCGAAGGAAGCCGCCATAGCTGCGGGATGGTTTTGACCATAGGCTCCGCAAAGCCCGCATCCACGAGCGCTTCGCGGCAGGCGTCCGGCTCGCCATAGCGGAAAAACGGGGGGCCCGGTGGCAGCGGCACGTTCATATTCCCATGCATCTCAATGCTCTTTAGGAGGATGCCAAATCCTATGGCCTCATCCGGCATGGCCCACACCACAAAACCCACGCGCCCTCCCGGCCGCAACACGCGTCGAAATTCCCGCAGAGCTTTTTCCGGCTGCGCCAGATGCAGAAGGCCAAAGTTGGTCATCACGGCATCAAAACTTTCATCGGCAAATGGCAGGTCTTCCGCATCGCCCACCAAAAACGTTACCGCCGGATGGAGCGCGCGTGCTTTGGCCACCATGACTGGCGAGATGTCCAGTCCAATGGCATTCGCTCCGCGAGCCGTCGCCGCAGAGGTCCCATTGCCTGGGCCGCTGGCCACGTCCAGCAGACGAACTCCCGGCCCTGCCCCCACAGCATCCAGTAACGGTTCCACGGCTTGGCTGGTGATGGCGGGAAAAAAATCGGCATAGCGGTGCGCCGCCTTATGCCAACCGCTTCTTTCAAACTCCCGGAAGGCGCCGGGATCAAATTCTGATGGATGACTCATTGCCTCTTCCCAAGTTCAGAGATCGTCAACATTTCCTTCATCATATCTCTATACCCATTCTTGCTCACCTTGAATTCGTAGCGGGCCACTGGCTAATGCACTCGGTTTACGTTAAATTGGAAGTTATCAATGCTCCGCTGGCGGCAATGGCGCGAATCGCCCGACGGATCGCTCACGACAGAACATGGCCCAGGAAATTTCGATGACTTCCCCTGCTCCCGCCGCCGCAACAACCGGCATCCGCGCGCGCGCTGTTTCCCGGCACTATCAGCTCGGCCCCGAGTTGATTCGCGCCGTTGACGATGTCAACCTGGAGGTCAGCCGTGGCGAGTTCGTGGCCCTGCTGGGTTCGTCCGGCTCGGGAAAATCCACGCTGCTGAATCTGCTGGCGGGCCTGGACCGGCCCACCTCGGGCGCCATCGAAATGGAGGGCCGTGACCTAGCTCAGCTCACCTCGGAAGAACTGGCGCAGCACCGCCGTCACACGGTGGGCATTGTGTTCCAGGCTTTCCACCTGATTCCCTCGATGACTCTTTTTGAGAACATCGAACTGCCTTTGCGATTTGCGGAAGTGGAACGCAGCGAGCGGCGGCGGCGCGTGGAAGAGTCGCTCGACCGCGTCGGCCTGACTGCCCGCATGCGGCACCGTCCCAGCGAGCTTTCCGGCGGCGAGCAGCAGCGCGCTTCGCTGGCGCGGGCGCTGGCGAACCGACCCGCTGTCCTGCTGGCCGATGAGCCAACCGGCAACCTCGACAGCCGCACCGGAGAAGAAATCATGGGCCTCATCCGCGAGTTGAACGATACGTTGAAGATGACCATTTTTCTCATCACCCATGAAAAGCCTTTGGCCGAGCGATTCGCCACGCGGCTGCTTTTTATGGCCGACGGCAAGATGCTATCCCCTGCGGAAGTACACATCGGAGCGAAGGCATGAAGACTCACGATCTGGTGGAACTTGCTTCGCGGAACCTGCGCGAATCCATACTGCGCAACGGCCTCACCACCGCCGGCATTGGCGTGGGCGTGGCCTCGCTGGTCGCCATGCTCTCGCTCGGCGTGGGCTTGCAGGAGCTGGCCAGCGCGCGGCTTTCGCGCTCCGGGCTGTTTGACAGCATAGTCGTCTCCCAACTCCGCAATGACCGCGAGCGCGACCGCGACGAGCCGGAACCGGTCATGCCCGCAGATGAGCCTCGGATATTGAACGAAAGCGCTCGCCGCGAGATGGAGCGCATCCCCAATGTCCTCGAGGTCCAACCGGAAATCCGCTTCGTGTCCGAGGTGCGCTGGAACGACAAATCCCGCGTCACCCAGGTGGGCGGGCTGGCGCAATCCGCCGCACAAACCGAAGCGTTCGAAACGATTCAGGGAAAGTTTTTCTCCTCAATAGCGGCGCGCGAAACCATCCTGCAAAAGGAATTCGCTGAAATCCTCAGCGCAGGGCAGCCCGGCTCGCTCATCGGCCAGCAACTTGTCCTGCGTTACGCCGAGCGGCAACAGCTTGCCCCGGAGGAATCCGACAGCAGCTCGATGGACAACACCGGCGAGGAGGCTGAAGATCGGGACTACGGCTTCACCTTGGTCCGCAAGGAACAGTCGCTGCGCATCGTGGGCATACTCGACCAGGAGCCGTTCGGCGGCCTGCGGCAGATTTCGCGATCCAGAGTTTTTATTCCCAATGCTCTCGCCGAGGAACTGAACATTGCCGAGGCCGGCGATCTGCGCGGCGTTGTCGGCGATTCGCCGACGGAAAAAACTTACTCCACCCTGATGGTGCAGGTGACCAGTCCAACCCAGGTTGCCGCCGTGCAGGACTCCATCCACCGCATGGGTTATCGCACCTTTTCGATCTTGGACGCCACCAGCGGCCTGAGGCGGTTCTTTGCAATTTTGGATTTGTTCCTGGGCATCTTTGGAAGCCTCGCCCTGGCCGTGGCTTCGCTCGGCATCATCAATACGCTGGTCATGGCGGTGCTCGAACGGCGGCGCGAAATCGGCATTATGAAAGCTATCGGCGCCAGCGACCAGGACGTGAAAAAATTATTCTTCGCTGAGGCCGGCGCGCTGGGGTTCGCCGGAGGCATCGCGGGGGTTTGTCTGGCAGCGGCGATTGGCTTGGCGATCAATGTGGGGACTTCCATTTACCTCGAGCGGCAGGGGCTGGAGCCGGAGAAGGTCTGGTCTTCGCCCTGGTGGTTATTGGCAGCGGCAGTTCTATTCTCCGTCGTGGTGAGTTTGATATCGGGCCTGTACCCGGCGGCGCGGGCCGCGAAACTGGACCCTGTGAAGGCTTTGCGCTATGAATAGCTGCTTAACTCGGCATTTGCGAAATGGCCTGATGGTTCTTTCTGCTTTTTTGCTGGCCGGGTTCGGAACCGTGCTGCTGAACGCTGCCAGCCGCACCGAGTGCCGCACGATACGCAGTGAAAACCTGGGCCGCACCGTTCGCTACTGCGCCATCCTGCCCGCCAGTTACGACGCGGACACGAGCCGCCGCTATCCGGTGCTTTATTACCTGCATGGACTGGGTGACAACGAAAGCTCACTGGTACGCTTCGGCGGCTGGGAGTTGGTGGAGCGGCTCCAGGAGAAAAAGCAGATCGGGGAATTTCTGATCATCGTCCCCGATGGAGGACGCACTTTTTATATCAATTCCCGCGATGGCGCGGTGCGTTATGAAGACTTCTTCATCAAGGAATTCATTCCCGGCATGGAAAAACGGTATCGCGCGCTAAGCACCCGCTCCGGGCGCGGCATCAGCGGAACTTCCATGGGCGGTTACGGCGCGCTGCGGTTTGCGTTTCGCCATCCCGAAATGTTTGCCTCCGTCTCGGTCCACAGCGCCGTGCTGGTTGAAAACCTGGGCGGCGATATCTCTGATTCGCTGGGCCGCAATTCCCCATTTGGCAGGCCCATGGACATCGCATTTTGGAATGACAACAATCCGTTGGAGCTGGTGCGCAAGGCTCAAAACCTGCGCAACCTCAAAATTTATTTTGACTGCGGAAGGCAAGATGAGTTCGGTTTCGACGCAGGCACGGAACTGCTGCACAAGATTCTGGAACAACGCGGCATCCCGCACGAATTTCATATCTATCCCGGCAACCACGGCTGGGAGTTTGTAGCGGAGCACTTTGACGAATCGCTGATATTTCAATCCTCGGCGCTGGCCGCGAAAAAATAAAATCACTGCGTTTTAATTTGTTCTGATCGGAAATGAGACTTTCCATGGAAGGACAGGTCTTACAAATCTTCATCACCGCTAGCGGTGGACAGAAAATGCTATCGGTCGAGGAAGTGGAAGCCGTTGCTAACAAGGGGTTGCGAGGCGACCGTTATTGCAACGGGGCAGGTAACTGGGCAGGGTCGGACGCCTGCCAGGTCACTTTAATTGATGAAGCAGATTTAGAAATAATTGCGAAAGAATCGGGACTTCACCTAGCCAACGGCGAACACCGCAGGAACCTGGTGATTCGCGGCATTCACCTGGATGACGTGCTCGGCAAGCAGCTTCAGATCGGTGAAACCGTCCTGCATTGCGTCCGCCCCAGGCCGCCCTGCCGCTACTTGGAGTCGCTCACAGAACCAGGCATGCTCCAATCTCTCGCCGGACGGGCAGGGGTCTGCGCGCGGGTGGTCAAATCCGGATGGATTCGCACCCAGGACGCCATCATTGTTTTGTAGGCGGGATTATGAGAGTTACTTTTTGCGCGCGAATTCGCAAGCCGTGCAGCTTAGGTACATGCCGCCGGCTATGCCTAATTGGCGGTTCTTCACGCGCTTGACAATGCGCGTCGGCTTGCCGCATGTGGGACAAGGTATTTCCTGTGCTGAAACGTTCCTTGTGCGGTCTGCTGTTTTTGCTTTTGCCATTGGAATTACTCCTCTTTAGCACTACTCGTTTTTCGCGAGAAGTTATGCAACCTGATACGGGACACGCTGCTTGGAAGTTTTAACACCAACAGCAATCGTTATTCCCCGGACAAAATTAATTTTAGCACATTGCTGCTGGGCGCTCGATAGCCGGGAAGTGCAAAACGGAAAGCAGATCATGGTTCAGCGTCCATAATTCGTTAAAAAGCCGTATGTTTTAGATTTAGGGAGCTTTTCCAATCTTGCAAAAAACTCCGTATCCGTAATGGTAGTAGGCCATTCGAGGTTGATTTTAAGAAACGTTCTGGTGTGTTTGGGATCATTTTCGTCGTGCCGCATTTCAATTGCTCCTAAAACGATCAATTTTGCTACATCTCGGAGGAAAGCCTGAAAAGGAAATTTTCTCTTCTTGTAATCATCTCTGACTGCGTCTGCCAATTGGGAATATTCTATTTCTCCATCCATGTTTAGCAGTTTCTCCAATATGGCCAACTGCCTGGGAACGATGACCCTCTTTCGAGTGCTCTGCAATCTGGTAAACAAGTCATGCATAAGATTTCGGAAAATTTCTTTAGAGACTTGAGTTTTTATCAGATTCATCAGTCGTTCGCTTTGCTTCGCAATCCCTTTTAAGCCGAATTTCAAAAATGGAGTCAGGTCGTAGTCTCTTGCGCGCACTTCCGATAAAGAAGACAAGTAAGTGGCTTTTTCCTCATAGTAATAATTAGACATGGCGATGAAAAGAGAATCCTTCAATGAAGCTCTTTGCAGTAATAAAGCTTCGAGTATTCTGGCCGTTCTTCCATTGCCATCTCCGAAAGGATGTATTGCAACAAGATGATAATGAAGTGCAAGGGCTTGAATGAGCGGATCGCAGTCTCGGAAATTGGTATGTGCTTCTTTAGCAAGTTGTCTCAAAGCAGCAGCGGTTTCTTCCCCGCCCGTTGCTCCTCTGTGCATCGGAATGCCAAAAGTTATATTGTGATCCTGTTCCCTAATTCTTCCAGGTGCACAGTGATCATCATCGCAATCCGTTACAACAAGTCTGTGTACATCGCAAATAAGCTTTTCGTCTATGGGTTTGTCATCTGGAATTTCTGCGATCCACTTATATGCCTTGACCGCAGAATTTGCTTGCTTCTGCGATCTAGTTAAAAGTTGCTCAGGACTCTGCGCCTTGATAGCCACTTCGAGTTCATTACCTACAAATTCCGCACCCTCAATGCGGGAACTACCAGCAACTTCCATCTTTAGCTGTATTTGCTGAATTTCTTGAACCCATCGCCGCTGGTAAGGAATTGACTTTAATGACATTACCGCTGCTTTGGCATTTGAAAGCTCCTCAAATAATTCGGGATGATTAAATTTGACCCAATTCTTCGGCGATACGTATTTGATGGCTTTCATTTACAAATAATAATACAAATAATAATGTGAATTGAATATATTTATTATATTTATATTCAATTAGATAGAAGCTTCTTATATTTTTTATCGCAATTATTATTACAATTTTTATTGATAAAAAGTGATGGGATTCCGTTACACGTGAACTCCTGCTTTCACTACTTCCCAGTAGTCTTCACCCCGTCCGTCGCAGAAACCCCTTCGGCAGAAACGTCACCAGGAGTTTTCCCCAGGTTTCGTCGCTCGAAAAATTCGGATTTTCCGAAAGAAATTGCCGTAACGCGGCCATCGGGCTGTCCTGGACCCAATCCGGACTGCCTTTGGGCGTGGAAGCGAGCGCTTCACAGATGGTGTCGAATAATACCAAGTAGCCTCCGACCGGGATATAGCGGGAAAACACTCGCAGCTCGCCCAGCGTATGTCGATAACTGTGATCAGAATCGAGACAAACCAGGACGTTTTTTTCCCCGCCCAGCAATTTCTCGATCTCGCGGTGCACAGCTTCGGACTTGGAATCTCCTTCGAGGAGATGAACCCGGCTGGCAAAGGCGGAATTCTCCACATGCTGGCGAGCCACGGGGTTGATTTGAATGTCGATGGAAATAACTTTTCCGTCAATCCGCAGCAATTCCAAAAGCGAAGCGTAATAAACAGCCGTGCCGCCCAGATAGAGGCCGGTTTCGATGATGACTTGCGGGCGCAGTCGCGCGATCAATTCCTGCATCACCAGAAGGTCCGTGGGCCACTGCATCACCGGAACGCCCAGCCATGTCACTCGCCTCCAAAGGTCGGCGTTCCACATGGCCCGTGTCCATTGCAAAGCGAGCCGTTCGGTTTCTTCCTGTGAGTAACCTGGCTGCGTTGCCATCACGCTTTCGTCTTTGCCATTTGCATTAGTCAATGTCCGGCCTCTCTCCCAATTCCACGTTAATGGTCATGCGGCGAGCGCCGCGATACAATGTGACAGCTATTTTCTCGCCGGGTTTTTTCTTGAGCACATAGCGGTTCACATCAATGGAACTGGCGGTAGCGTTGCCATCGATATCCACAATCACGTCTCCCCCAATGACAAACTGCTCGTTGCCGATCAGCACAAGCTGCTGTCCGGGCTGAATGCCGGCGCGCTCTGCGGGCCCTCTGGGTGCAACCTGAAACACGAGCAGTCCTTGGGTTACCGGCAATTTCAATAAGTTTGCGATGTCCGGGGTGAGCTCGCGACCAACCACGCCTAAATAACCCCGCCGCACGCGCCCTTCCTGCAACAGGTCGGTCACAATGCCCTTGGCGATGTTCACCGGAATGGCAAAGCCGATTCCAATGTTCGAACCAGGCCCGACGATGGCCGTATTGATTCCGATCACTTCCCCGCGTGAATTCAGCAGCGGCCCTCCGCTATTGCCCGGGTTGATGGCAGCGTCGCTCTGGATCAAATCCTCCAGCAATTGCCCTTGTTCATCGCGGATGTTGCGCCCAAGAGCGCTGATGACGCCTGTGGTCAGGGTTCCCTGGAAACCGAAAGGATTTCCGATGGCGAGCACTTTCTGGCCGACCTGCAAGTGGTCTGAATCACCGAGTTTTACATAGGGAAAAGATTTGCGATCGGTGATCTGTATGACGGCCAGATCGCTCAAGCGATCGCGGCCAACCAGTTTTGCTGTGTGTCGGCTTTGATCGGATAGCGTAACTTCAATGGACCGCGCGCCGCTGACTACGTGGTTGTTGGTGACGATGTGACCTTTATCATCGATCAAAAAGCCCGATCCGCTCCCCTGGACCGGGAAGACGTTAAAGAAAAAATCCTGCTGAATCGTGGTGCTGGTGATGTTCGCGACAGCAGGGCTGACCGTCCGGTAGACATCGATGTTGTTTTGCTCATCCCAGGAAGCTGCTTCGTCGGGCGGCGGAACCGCAAGAACCGAGGGAACCGCGGAAATGCCCGGTTGATTTGAGGCTGCTGAATCCCCTCCGACATCGGTGCTTTTCGGAAGGTACCAAAACCACCAGCCGGTCAGGAGGCCCAGAAACGCCGCCAGCAGATAATTACGGAAGACGGATTTTCTCGTCATGGTTCGCCTCACATTTCCCGGGGTCCATGGGCTCTTGATAAATTAGGCCCGCATAGATGATCTAAAGCTCTCTTGAAAAGAATAACAAAATCAAAATGGCGATGAAAGCTCGTCCTATCGCGATAATGGATCTTGCTTAGGCCTCATGGTGCTCTCGGGGTTCAAGATTACTTCTCCATCCGATTTCAGGACGTATGGAAAACCCTGGGGGTCCTGAGGAATGCCCTGCATCAAACCCTGCGCGGACATTTCCTCGAACGACTGCGGCCATCGTCCGGTTTGATCATGGAAGAGATTTGCCACTCTGCGGATTTCATCAATATCGTCGAGCGCTTTCAGCGTTTCCAAATGCTTCTGCGCGTTCTCCCGTATCGTTTCATCTTCCGTAGTCTGGTAAATATCGCTCCATAAAAAGCGGGAGATTTCTCGATCACCGCCTTTCTGCCGGATTGCAGCAGCCATCACTTTCATCCAGGTTCTGGCTTTCGAATGCTTGGAGCCTTCTTCGTAAGCTTTGGCGGCATTCTGATAATCCTGAAGTTCCCAGTAGTATATAAAACCCATATAGTGCCAAAGCCGCCATTCGTCGGGGTTTGCTTCAATGCCTCTCCTGAGCAGCGCGACAGATTCCTTCGGCATGCCCGCTCCGTATGGCGGAGGAGTGGCTAGAAAAAAGGCTCCGAAGTTATAGGCAATCATTAATTGCGGATCTAAGGTCACCGTTATATTCAGCAATTGCGGAAGCAAACGGAACTCATAGTGTCGGTCGCGCAACCTGCCGCCGAAATATTGCACCACCCGCGTCCAATAAATGTCAGCCATCAGACCGTCATGGCCCATACTGAGTTTTCGCACAACATTTCCTGAGGGAATCAATAATGCCTCTGGAACCTCAGAAGCTTTGCTTTCTTCGCGGTCAATCGCCATCTGCACCCGTGCGGATGCAACCAGCAAGCTGGCTGCGAAAGCCAAAACACAAACAGTGAACATTCTTTTTCGTTTAGAGACCGTCATTTCAAATCTTTGCTCGAAAAAATCCGCGCCGACAGAATCACCAGCGCGCAGGCATAGACAATGGTATAAACCGTGTTGAGTAGAATGAGCCGGGCTTCCACTGGAAACCCATGAGAAACGCGCGAGGCAATGTTGAAATTGTCGAAATGCGGCAGCGCATAGTAAAGAATCATTGTGGCCGTTTTCATCCCTGCGCTTTCCGTCAATTCTCCAAAAGAACGAATGTCGCTGGAAAAGCTGCCAATGATGTAGACAAGAATTGTGAAGACCGCTGAAAGCACGGGCGTAGAGACGCACGAGAAAAAAAGACAGACCGCGGTGACCAGGGAAAATTGAAGGAGAATAAAATAGATGGCCGTCCATATATGAACGTCCTCGGGCGCGAACTGGTGGGTCAAGTAATACAACGCTGCCCATAGTCCCACGCTCATCAGGGCGGTATTCACCAATAGCGTGATATTCAGACCCAGGAATTTTCCGGCAATGAACTGCCAGCGGCGGATGGGCTTGCTCAGCAGCGTATAAAGGCTGCGCTTTTCAATCTCCTTGTAGACAAGCCCTATGCCCAGAAAAATAGCAATGAAAAGCCCGAACACAGAGATTGAACTCAAGCCAATATTGATCAGGATGGTTTTTTGAATGCCGATCGATATTTGGCCGAACAGCAGCGCAGACGCGATTAATATGAGCACGAAAGCGATCAGATTGTAGAGTACCCGGTCCCGCACGGCTTCCCGGAAACTGTTCAGCGCGATGGCCCATGTCTGTCGCGCGATCATTTTAGTTCTGCCCTTCCTGCGGCTTTGAAATTCCTGGTTGAGGCAACTGAAGAATCTCTTCGAAAACATCTTCTAAGCGCAGCCGGACCGGATTGAGGGATAGCAGCCGAATCCCGTCTCTGCTACAAAGAGTTAAGAAATCCTGCAATTTCTCATCCGTGATCTCCATGCGGAATTGCCCACCGGAAGCAACAACGGCCCTGCCTGTGAGGGATTCCAATTCTTTCACTCGATCCGCCTAGGAGCAGA
>Ga0156170_1163_pt2 | contig 23190 bp, 21 predicted proteins | sample RifCSPlowO2_12_FD_107823 | JGI IMG/M metagenome (GOLD analysis project Ga0156170, IMG submission 107823) | Acidobacteria bacterium RIFCSPLOWO2_12_FULL_54_10
CAGCGCCCCCGGCTATTCATATTCATCCCCTCCGGGGATGTTTTTCCTTGGCGCTATACATCATCTGTGAAAATGCTCTAGCTGGCTGATTGCTCTGCCTGAATATTGTTTTCAAGTGCCGGCTAACCGCTTCGGCTACGGACAATTCACAGGCTACCAGCTCAAAATCATTCAAGAGGTCATCACCCTGCTGGTCTTTATTATTTTTGCTTATTTTTATCTGGGGGAAGCCCTTCGATGGAATCACGCGTTGTCGTTCGGATGCCTCTTCGCCGCAGTCTTTTTTGCTTTTTGGGGAAAGATTTAACATCCGTGGTTGCGGGGTTGAAGCATTAAATCAAGCTTTATATTATCCGCCCGTTACATTACTTCTCGCGATTGGAACGATTTATAAATCGCTCAAAAAAGTGCATCGATAGTTCCTCCAAGGTCTTCCCATACTCGGCTGTTTGTTGCCTGATTACTTCAGGCTTGACATTTGGCAATGCTGAAATCTCCGTGCAGCAACCTTCATTAAGTAGCCAATCATCGATCATTTCCGGACTGACCTCAAAATGGAATTGTATCGCTAACGCATTCGCTCTCCAGCAGAATCCCTGGTTTTCATAGCGCTGTGATCGGAAAAGCCGCACAGCCCCCTGGGGTAGATCGAAGGTATCTCCGTGCCAATGGAAGGCCATAAAATTGCTTGGCAACCCAACAGTCATTTCCTCGTTTTCCGTTACTTCCACTTGATACCAGCCGATTTCCTTTTCATGTCCAGGGTATACCCGCGCTCCTAATGCCGAGGCAATGATCTGGGATCCAAGGCATATCCCCAACACCGGACGATTGTTCTGTACAGCGTTTTGCACGAGACATTGTTCATCCATAAGAAATGGATAGCGATCCGCTTCATAAACTCCCATTGGTCCGCCCATGATGATTAAGCCCGCATAATTCTCCAATGCATTCGGCACCTTTTCACCACGAAATACATCCAGATATTGGTACATTAGGCCGGTTGATTTGAAAATTCGAGATAGCGTACCAATATGTTCGTGTTCTACATGCCTAATAATTAGCCAGGGGTTAATACTGAGATTCTTATTCATGATTACTCCGTGCTCGCAACCTAAAAAAGTAAAAGTGAACTCTATCCGCCATCGTGTCAAGCAGCTTTAGTTAAAATATCTACTTTGTCCGTGCATCCAGAGTAAGGAACTACTAGTCAAATTAATCAGACCGTCGTATGATTGCAATAAGCGGGGTTTGTATGAATAAACGCATCTCTGAAATTATCCTGGCAATGTTGCTGCTACTTTTGGCTGCTCCCGTGGCTTCGGCCAGTCTTCCAAGTTCCTTCAATGGCTGGCAGACCAAGAGCTTCCTGCCAATCACTGCCGATCGCATATCAGATTTTGCTGCCGAAAATGCACCTGTGATCCGCGAATATGGATTCGTAAGCGGAATAAAACAGGAATACGCTAAGGGAGAATCCCGGCTTTCAGTCACCTTATGGCAGATGAATGACACAACTGGCGCATTCGGCCTTTTCACGTATTTCCGGCAGCCGGACATGGCCAATGTAATAAGCACTAATGACACGGACTTCATTGCAGCAGGCGGGAATCAATGGCTAATCCACCGCGGCCGTTACGTTGTCGAAGTTCGAGGGGATGGCTGGACACTTGGAGATTCGAGCCTGCTCATGGAAAAAGTTCCACTACCCAAGGGGAGCATTGATATTCCTCCCACATTGCCCTATTACCTGCCGGAAGATAAATTAATTCCTCAATCACCCAGATTTTTCGTGGGTCCCGTTGCTTTCGAGCGCCTGGAAAACGTAGTGCCTTCGTCGGCGATTGGTTTTGATTTAGGTGCAGAAGCTGCCATGGCCGATTACAAAGTCAATGGAAAAACGCTTCGCCTTCTACTGGTAAGCTATGCAACGCCTCAATTAGCAGCCAAGAAGCTTGAAGGCTTCCAAAAGCTGCCTTTAGTGGCTAATGCCGATTCAAACAATCAGGTATATATCAAGCGCAAGGGCCCAATTGTAGGCTTTGTTTTGAACGCATCACAGTCTGCGGCGGCTGATCTACTGTTGGATAATATAGCTTATGAGAGCTCCCTCACTTGGAATGAATACGTTCCGGGTCCCAAAGATAATGTCGGCATTATGATGATGTCCATTTTCGGACTCGCTGGATTGGTGCTGTTAATGGCATTTGTTGCAGGCATCGCTTTTGGTGGTGTACGAATCCTTGCTCAGCGTTTTCTTCCTTTCCCCGTTTTTGACCGCCCTGCGGATACAGAGATCATCAAGCTCCAGCTCCTGGATTAGCAACTCATTTTTTTTGATGAAGTTAAGCTAGCTTTGATACCTTTCCAGCTAGGAATATACAATATACCATATATCTTTTTGATTTTTTATTGTCCTGTAACTTACTGATAATATATATGTTATATTGTTTTTTCAGCGGGCTGGTTTTTCCTTGACAAGGATTGGAGCAGGGGAATAAACTTTTTTCAGAATCGAACGGTTGCGAGTTTAACGTTAACCGTTCTCCCTTTCTAATGCCCACCTCACGAGGTGGGCATTTTTTATTCCAAGACAACTGGAGGAAATCTCTCGCTTTGCTTACAATGGAAAAGTTGTATTCATTTCAGGAGGACTTCATGAGCATTCGGGTTGGCATCAATGGTTTTGGAAGAATTGGCCGAAATATTTACCGCGCATCGATGGGAGACCCCGAGATTGAAATCGTGGCAGTGAACGACATCACCAGCCCCGCGACGCTTGCATACTTGCTTAAGTACGACTCCATTCTGGGAAATTTACCTCATGAAGTCACCGCCGGTAAGGACAGCATCAGCGTAAACGGGAAGAGTTTCCGAGTCTTTGCTGAGAAGGACCCTGCAAAAATTGACTGGGAATCATCCGGTGCACAGATCGTAGTCGAATCGACCGGACTGTTCACGGACGCTCCCGAAGCTAAGAAGCATCTGCGGGGTGGTGTAAAAAAAGTCATTATTTCCGCCCCGGCTAAAAACGAGGATCTTACAGTTGTCCTGGGTGTCAATGACAATGCTTATGATCCTGCAAAGCACCATATCATCTCCAATGCTTCTTGCACTACGAACTGTTTAGCGCCGGTGGCCAAAGTTTTGCATGACCAATTTAATATTAAGTGTGGCTCGATGACCACGATCCACTCCTACACGAACGACCAAAAGTTGCTAGACCTGCCCCACAAGGATCTCCGAAGGGCACGTGCCGCCGCTCTCTCGATGATTCCAACCTCCACGGGTGCAGCCAAAGCGATCAACCTAGTCATTCCCGACTTGAAGGGCAAGCTGGATGGTTTTGCCATGAGAGTTCCTACTCCCAACGTCTCGGTCGTGGACCTGGTCGTTTTTGTCGAGAAAAGCACCACTGTCGAAGAGGTGAATGCCGCTATGAAGGAAGCAGCAAACGGCCCCTTGAGGGGTATTTTGGGGTACAGCGAAGGCGAACTAGTTTCTTTAGACTTCCGTGGCGACGAGCGTTCTTCGATCGTGGACGCTCCCCTGACCAGAGTCATTGCCGGAAACTGCATCAAGGTTATCTCCTGGTACGATAATGAATGGGGGTACTCCTGCCGCGTCCGGGACTTGATTCGAATGTTGGCTGCCAAAGGTCTTTAACCATATTTGCGTAAAAGGGACGGGAGCAACGTTCGCCTCCCGTCTTCTTTTCGCTTTTTGCTTTCTGAAACCCAATGTCCATGGAAAGGAACTATGTCTAAGCTCTCGATTCGTGATATCGAACTTCGCGGAAAACGCGTTTTCGTGAGGGTGGATTTCAACGTCCCTCTCAATGAAAACGGCGAAATCACGGACGATACCAGAATCCGCCAGACACTTCCAACTCTTGCATACGCTCTGGAGCGTGGGGCGCGCCTCATCCTGGCCTCCCACTTGGGCAGGCCAAAGGGAAAGCGGAATCCCAAAATGAGTCTTTCTCCCGTTGCTATTCACCTGAGCAATTTAGTGAAACATCCTGTGGTATTTGCTGCGGATTGCATTGGTTCCGATGCTGAGGGGCAGGCGCTGGGTCTCCGCGACAGTGAAATTTTGCTTCTCGAAAACCTCCGCTTCCATCCGGAGGAGGAAGCCAATGATGAAAACTTCTCGCGAGAGTTGGCTCGCTTGGCCGATTGTTACGTGAATGATGCCTTTGGAACGGCGCATCGTGCTCATTCCTCTACTGTCGGGATGACCAAATACTTCACGCAAGCAGCGGCTGGATTGCTAATGGAGAAGGAATTAAAATACCTCGCCAAAACCATCTCAAAGCCTGAAAAACCTTTCGTTGCCTTGCTAGGCGGTGCCAAAGTTTCGGACAAAATCGAGGTGATCGAAAATCTTTTACCCTTGGTGGACTCTCTCTTGATTGGCGGAGCAATGGCTTATACCTTTCTGCGCGCCAAGGGGTTGTCCACCGGCAGTTCCCTGGTGGAAGTGGATAAAGTGGACATAGCAAAAAAAGTGCTGGCTGCTGTGGAAAAGAATCGCTACCGGCTTCTGCTGCCGGTGGATCATCTGATAAGCCAAAAACTGGATGGTTCCGTACCCTCGCGCATTGTAGACGGAACATCCACGCCCATCCCACAAGGCTACATGGGCGTCGATATCGGCCCGAAAACAATTGAGCTTTATCAATCCGAGATTGCCAAAGCAAAGACGGTGGTCTGGAATGGCCCGATGGGCATCTTCGAGGTGGAACCATTTGCGAAAGGCACTTTGGCGATGGCCCAAGCGCTGGCATCCATTCACGGAACTACGATCGTTGGCGGTGGAGATTCCGTCGCGGCTTTGGCGCGCTCAGGCGTGGAGAGTAAAATATCTCATGTTTGCACAGGCGGCGGGGCGTCTTTGGAATTTCTGAGAGGGAAGAAACTTCCTGGCATTGAAGTGCTTACGAATATTTAGGTGCTATCCATTCATCTCAGATTTTCCTGCCCCAAGTTCCCATCAATTTATCAGCAAGGCTTTCTCCTGATTCACACCCAAGTAATCTCTTGCTGACCGGCAGTTTCTTCTCAATCTTGTGTACACAAGCGATGATCTGGTCCAAATTTTCTCTCAGTTGCGGACCGCTTAACTCCTGGCGCATCTGCTCATCGGGAACCTGCCAAAAATCTGGCGGCAGGTACGCAGAGTCGAGTCCGAAATGCACTTGCAAATTTCCGGATGTCATCGCTTCTTCAGGGTCAAACTCCGGTCCCAGGCAGATGACGGAAACAATCCGCACACTTCTTTCCCAGCCATCCTCCGGTTGTTCTGACTTTGGCGCCCATAAATCCCACCACAATTGCGCCTCATAGGCATAGTCAGCATGGAGAAACTCTTCGGCCAACACCACCGTATACTCGGCTGTTGTTCCGTGAGCGAAAGTCTGCTCCTGGATTGGGCTGGAAGTCCAATCCAGCGGGTAGATGGTCATCCCCCTCACGCCAGGAAATTCACAGGAAGCGGGGAATTCATCCAGGGCTTTTCTCCAAAGTCCTAGCATGGTCTGCTCGGTAAAACCGCCCAACCAGAGGCTTAAAATGACTCGTTCTGCCATCTCTGGGTCATTATCAGCCAGATGTTTGGGTTCCGCAATGATTTACTAAAGGACCATGAATGATTGGAAAGACTTGGCGAGTTGCTGGCGGGGACATCCATATAAATGTGATGTCGACAGCATGATCCTATGCTATATCGCCTGCAATGGCGGCGCGGCTCAAGAGGCTCGCGCTTCGGCATGGCGGACGAAACGCTTCATATACTGGCTGTCCAATGCGCTGTTCGCAATGCGGGCGACTTCCCTCTCTTCATACGGTTCGCAGATCAAATCATAAGCGCCCCGCTGAATCACTTCTCCCCAAAGTTGCTCATCGCCGCATCTTGCACAAACAATCATTTCGCAATTTCTTCCCGATTCCAGCACAAATTGCAGCAGATCATTCCATGTGCCGTCCCGCAGTTCTGCATCCACAAACAGCAGGTCATACGAAACCGGCGTGCTTAATTTTTGCTGTGCATCTAACAGATTAACGGATGGAACAACTTGGAATCCGGAAGATTCCAGTATTGCTAGCAATGGATGCTGCTTCTCGGGCGACATAACCAGCAGCACTTTAGCGTTCATATCAACCTCCTAACAAACGATCCGAAGGTCGAAATAGTCACGTGCCTGTTATTCAAACGCATCAAACAGGCGCTTCAGAAACTCAAGAAGCTAAATTCAAGCCGATTATATTCTTTCAAACTGTACTTTTCAATAATATTATTCTAAGAATAATTTAATACAATGAGCACTATAACTGGCGGGCTTTGAATAGAAAAACGCGTGTCCTGCCACTCTAAATAGTGTGGATTTCCAAAAAAGCTATCCCCTGCTAGGCGAAAGTATTCGCAAGTCATGGCCGGTCATTTCCGGAGGCTCTGGAAGTTCGCTAACAGCGAGTAAAGTTGGCGCTATATCGCGCAACGAGCCGCCGCTGCGCAAGTGCATTTGCTCGCTTCCCGGTGTCACCAGCAAGAATGGAACCGGATTGGTTGTATGGTAGGTGTGTGGTCCGCCCGTAATCGGATCGATCATTAATTCCGCATTCCCATGATCAGCGGTTACGATCATGCCGCCTCCGCACCGCCTCAGCGCTGCATAGATCCGCCCCAGGCAGGTATCCACGGTTTCCACGGCCCGCACTGCTGCTTCCAGTTTCCCGGAATGCCCGACCATGTCCGCATTCGCGAAGTTGATGATCACGAAATCAAATGACTTGCCCTCGATTGCTTCAATCACTGCATCGGCGATTCCGTCAGCACTCATCTCTGGTTTCAGGTCATAGGTGGCAACTTTTGGAGATGGAACCAGAACTCGCTCCTCGCCGGGATACGCTTTTTCAATCCCGCCATTAAAAAAATAAGTCACATGAGCGTACTTCTCGGTTTCCGCCACGCGTAGATTTCGCAAACCACGCTCGGCGAATACATTCGCGAGGATATGTTGCGGCTCTTCGGGTGCTAGCACGTGCGGCACTGTAAACGTCCTGTCATAGCGCGTCATGCACACGAAATGCAGCCGCTGCGGCATCGTCGAGCGCGGTATATCTGCAAGTTTCGGGTCGTTCAGCGCTTGCGTCATCTGCCGTGCGCGGTCTGCGCGGAAGTTAAAGAAAATCGCTGCATCCTCGTCGCGAATTCTCCCAACGGGTTGCCCCTTGCGGTCATTGATCACAATCGGAAGAACAAACTCATCCGTTACACCCCGCTCATGGGAAGCCTGAATCGCCGCTATCGGATCGACAGCCTGCTCCCCTTCTCCCAACACCATTGCGGCATATGCCTTGGAAATTCTTTCCCACCTTCGATCTCGATCCATCGCATAATAGCGCCCGCTGAGCGTGGCGATTTCTCCGATCCCTATCGTTCTCATCTGCTGTTGGAGCTGCGCAATAAAGTCGCGGCCGCTGGTGGGCGGCGTGTCGCGGCCGTCCAGAAAGGCATGAACGAATACCTTTTCGACACCGTGCTGCCGCGCCATTCTGAGCAATGCATAAATGTGTTCTTGGTGCGAGTGCACGCCACCGTCGCTCACCAGCCCCATCAGGTGAAGCTGCCGTCCGCGGGCATGCTCCATCGCGGAAACCAGCAGCGGCTCCCGTAGAAACTCTCCCGACTGGATCATATAGTCGATCCGCGTGATATCCATGCGGATAACCCTGCCGCTGCCGATATTCAGGTGGCCCACTTCGCTATTGCCCATCTGTCCTTCGGGCAATCCAACTGACGGCCCTGAAGTGTGAATCAGCGTAGAAGGATATCTGCTCGTCAAGTCATCCCAGGTCGGTTTGCGAGCCAGGGCAATCGCGTTGCCGTCGCGGGAGGGGTTATGACCCCACCCGTCGAGGATGATCAGCAGTAATGGTTTTGGAATCATGGATGACAGTGTCTTTATATGTGCGCTCTGCCAAAAACCGTCCTGGTCCCCAGAAACTTTGCGTCATCTTCCAATTCTTCTTCGATGCGCAACAGACGATTATATTTGGCAATGCGGTCGCTACGGCTCGCCGAACCGGTCTTTATCTGCCCCGCACCAGTAGCAACCGCCAGATCGGCAATAAAGTCGTCTTCCGTCTCTCCGGAACGATGCGAAATGATCGTGCTGTAGCCATGCCGTTTCGCCAGTTCTATCGTTTCCAACGTTTCTGTCAACGTGCCGATCTGATTCACCTTGACCAGAATGGAATTGCCTATCCCTGCATCTATGCCTCTCTGCAACCGCCTGGTATTCGTCACGAAAAGGTCATCCCCCACCAGTTGAACTTTCGCGCCCAGTTCCTTTGTCAGCAGTTTCCATCCGTCCCAGTCATCCTCGGCCAGCCCGTCTTCGATGGATACAATCGGATATTGGCGCACCCATTCGGAAAAGAACTCCACCATCTGTTCCGCAGTCCGGCTGCTTTTATCGGATTTCTTAAAAACATATTTCCCGTCTGCAAAAAATTCCGACGATGCCGGATCGAGCGCGATGGCAATATCTACTCCTGGACGGTATCCCGCCGCCTGGATCGCTTCTAAAATCTTTTCGAGCGCTTCTGTATTTGACTTCAAATTAGGCGCGAACCCGCCTTCGTCACCCACGGAAGTTGCATAGCCATTCTTGGCGAGGATTTTTTTCAGATGATGAAAAGTTTCCACCCCCATGCGCAGGGATTCGCTGAAATTGGGCGCGCCCAGCGGCACGATCATGAATTCTTGAAAATCCACGTTGTTGTCCGCGTGCGCTCCGCCGTTCAGGATGTTCATCAATGGCACCGGCAGCAAGGAAGCATTCACTCCTCCTAAATACCGGTATAGCGGAAGGTCCAGTGTATCCGCAGCCGCCCGCGCCGCCGCCAATGACACTGACAGGATGGCATTAGCTCCCAGTTTGGACTTGTTATGGGTTGCGTCCAGCGCAATCATCAAGCGGTCGATCACTGTCTGTTCGGTTACGTCCTGTCCTTTGAGAGCCGGGGCAATGAAACTTTCTATGTTTTCGACGGCGTTCAAAACGCCTTTCCCAAGGTATCGCTTGGCATCACCGTCCCTCAATTCCCAAGCTTCATGCTGACCAGTGGAGGCGCCGCTCGGCACGGCTGCCCAGCCGACCAGGCCATTTTCCAATTCCACCTCAGCCTCCACTGTGGGATTGCCGCGTGAATCCAATACTTCCCTGCCCTGGACCCATTCAATCAAGTTGCCCGATGTATTTTCCATAGGCTCCTTTCTTCGCTATCGTCAACAGAATCTCTACCACAACCCAGGTCGTCGTCATTAATCCGGCTCAGAACTCGCTTCTTCCATCGGCCCCAGATTCTCCTCAAGCACGCTGGGCCTGCTGATGACGACTATCCCGGATTCTGTCACTGTGTAACCCTTAGCGCGGTCCTGTTCAAGATCAAAACCGATGTGGATACTTTCCGGTATCATTACATCGCGATCTACAATGCAGCGTCGCAAGCGGCTATGCCGTCCCACGCTCACGTCAGGGAATAGAATGGAGCGGTCCACTTCGGAATAGCTATGGACTCTCACCCCGGGTGACAAAACACTCTGTGTCACCCGCCCCCCGCTGACAATGCATCCATGACTGACAATCGAATCCAGCGCAAGCCCCATCCTGCCGTACTGTTGCGAAAAAACAAACTTTGCCGGCGGATATTGCTCTTCCAGCGTCCGGATAGGCCATTTTCGGTCATACAAGTTGAATACTGGATTGACCGCGGTCAGGTCCATGTTGGCTTCATAATAAGAATCCAGTGTCCCGACATCTCTCCAGTACATCGCATCCTTCCGGTTCTCATCCACGAAATCGTAGGAATAGACCTTCAGGTTATTCACCAGCGGAGGGAGTATATCTTTTCCAAAATCATGTCCGGAACCTACATTATGCGCATCGCGGAATAAAATCGAGGTCAACTGTGAGGTATTGAATAGATAAATCCCCATGGAGGCATTCACAAATCCATCTTGTTCATGTCCTGGTGGCAAACCTTCTTTGGGCTTTTCGATGAAACCGATGATCCTCCCTTGGGAATCTGTTTGGACCAATCCAAAACGGTATGCCTCCTCGGCCGGCTGGCGTATGGTGCCTACGGTAACGTCGGCTCCCGTTTCCAGATGCCGTTGCAGCATGAGCGCATAATTCATTTTGTAAACATGGTCGCCGGCAAGAATCAAAACATGCTCCGGATTCTGGCCAAGGATGCTGTAAAGATTTTGATAAACCGCGTCTGCGGTTCCCAGGTACCAGTGCACTCCCGTACGCTGCATCGGGGGGAGAATATCAATAAATTCCCCCAGTTCGCGTGAGAAGATTGCCCAACCGAACCGGACATGCCGGTTCAGCGATAGCGATTTGTATTGGGTAAGGATGAACACCTGGCGCAAACCAGAGTTCAATATATTGCTGAGCGTAATATCGATAATCCGATAAGCCCCGCCAAAAGGCACTGCCGGTTTCGCGCGGTCCCGCGTCAACGGGTAGAGCCGTTCTCCAGCGCCTCCGGCCAGAAGAATGGTCAAAACTTTTTTCATGGGTAATTAAACTCTGGCGCGGCTGGACTTTCCCGCCGGGAAGAGTTTCCTGGGGCCAGATCAATCTTGCACTTTCCCGGACAGACGGCTATTATAGCCTCAGTTCCAATGAATTCCAAAACCGTTAGGGGGTGTTCTTTTTGGCGGAAGTTCGACTGCAGGAAGGCGAATCGTTAGAAAACGCCCTTCGACGCTTTAAGCGCAGAGTCCAGCAGGAAGATATTATCAAGGAAGTGAAGCGACATTCCTTTTATCTCAAGCCCGGCGAGAGGAAGCGCGTCAAAGCAGCATTAGCCAGGAAGCGTAGTCGTAAAAAGCTTCGCAAGGATTACGATTAAATCCCGCAACATTTTCAGCACTTAGGAACGGGGTGAGGGGTTTTCGAATGGCAACCAGAAAACCAGCAAGAGTTTCGGCCCAACCAACTCGCCCGTTCCCTGTGCTCAATTTTTCAACTCTCCCAAAGCTTCTTCGCAATACCCACTCCGTTTATGCCCTACTTCCATACGATTAATTTTGGATGCCGTGCCAGCCAAGCCGACGGGGCCGCGCTCAGTGAAGAACTGAACCAGCGTGGCTTTACGGAATCCTCCAACCCCGATCATTCGGACTTAGTTGTACTGAATAGCTGCACCGTCACCGCCTCCGCTGATGCTGAGCTTCGCCAGGCGGCGCGCCGCATCCATCGCGATAATCCTTCAGCCAAAATCCTTATTACCGGCTGTTACGCTCAGCGCAGTCCCGGCGAACTCAGTTCCCTTCCTGGCGTCCGCTGGATCGTCGGCAATTCGCACAAACATCAAATCGGTCTTCTTGTCGTGGGTGAATGCAGCCCCTCGATTCCTCACAGCGATTTCCTCTCCGTGCAAAACTTGCAAACCGCGCACGAAGTTCCTTATCACTCGTTGGAATCATCGATACCGGAATCGTACTTACCTGCCCATCCGTCTGCGCCTCAGATCATCGTCGGCGACATCGCGCAGGCAAAACATTTTTCTGCAATGCCCGTTATGTCGATTTCCGCTCTGGATCGCACCCGCCCGAATTTCAAGATTCAGGACGGTTGCAACAGCCGTTGTTCCTTCTGCATTATCCCTTCTGTCCGCGGTCCCAGCCGGAGCCTCTCCGTTGATGAAATATTGCGGCAAATGAATACTTTGTCGGATGCCGGTTACAAGGAAGTAGTTCTCTCGGGGATTAATCTGGGCTGCTTTGGCAATGACCTTCCTGGCAAGAACAGTCTGCCGTCGCTGCTTCGCCGAATTCTCAAGGAAACTTCCATTGCGCGCATTCGCGTGAGTTCCGTGGAGCCTATGGACTTCACATACGAATTGCTGGAAGTCATGGCTTCGTCTTCGCGCATCGCCCGTCACATTCATGCGCCACTGCAAAGCGGTTCGAATCGCATTCTTCGCAAGATGCGCCGCAAATATAGTGCGCAAGGTTATTGCAAGCGTATCCTTGCTGCTTTCCGCCTCATGCCAGACGCCGCTTTTGGCGCGGATGTCATGGTCGGATTTCCTGGTGAGACAGACCAGGATTTTGAAGAAACGCGCCAATGGATCGATTCGCTTCCTTTCACTTATTTGCACGTCTTCCCGTTTTCCCGCCGCCCCGGCACACCGGCTGACAATATGCGTGGCCAAGTTCATGGTTCTGTGGTTCACGAAAGGAGCCTAATTTTGCGTGACCTGGTCGCGAGAAAGAACCTCGCATTCCAGGCAAGACAAGTCGGGAAAACCCATTCTATATTGACGTTGAATGAATTCACTGCGAATGGCACGTCGGCCTTGACCGGCAATTACCTTAAAGTCTTTCTCAGCGGAGAGCGGATTCCTGCCAACCAACTATTCACCGTGAAAATTAAAGCCCTGCGGGAATTCGGACTCGTCGCGGTACCAACCCCTGAAAATAATTAAGATTTGCTTTGTGATGACGCAAGTCAGCCTTCGATGATCACCGCAGCCACCGCAACTTGTTGCGAGTGAGACAATGTGACTGCAATGGATTTCCCTTCGAGCAGTTGAAAAACCTCCAGTGCTTTGCCATTCAAATGTATCGTCGGCTTGCCGCTGGGCAGGTTGGCAACTTCAATCTGCTTCCAGGCAACACCATCACGCCATCCGGTGCCGAGGGCTTTCATGGCCGCTTCTTTGGCAGCGAACCGCGCCGCATACCGCAGTTCCGGATACTTATGCTGTGAGCAATAGGAGACTTCGCCTGCCGTAAATACTCGCTTCACGAAGCGCTCCCCGTGCCGCTCCATCACTTCCCTCACCCGCGCAATCTCCTCAATATCCATGCCCATGCCGAGAATCATGAACGCCGCTCCATTTCCAACAACCATCCATCGCTCTTTTTGACTGCGAACTCGCGCCAGTATATCATTGACCAGTTCCAGATTTTCCGATGCCGACTTCCACAAAACACCAGCAACAACAAGCGCGCCCTTCGCCGGTCCTCACAGTGGACGGATGGAATCAATTCCCGTGGCTTGTTCATGGCTTCTCAACTCGCCACGGCGGAGTCAGCTCTTCGCCTTCCAATTTCACCAAAATGAAATCGAAGGACCTGAATCTGGGCAAAGTTGCCTGGGACAGCCAGCGGAACATTGCTGAAAATCGCAGCCGTCTGCTCAAACATCTCGAAGCGGAAAGCATGGATCTGGTTGTCCCCAATCAAATCCATTCCGACCTGATTCATGTGCTCGGCCCGGAATATTCCGCCGCTCGCGCCTGGACCGGCGATGGCTTGGCCACCAACCACCCTGACCTGCTCTTGTCGATCCAGACGGCTGATTGTTACCCAATTCTTCTCGTCGATGCTCGGCTGCGGATCGTGGCGGCTGTCCATTGCGGCTGGCGCGGCACTTTGCGGCGGCTCGCTAAAAAGGCGGTCGGCGTGATGAAATTCCGTTACGGTTCTCGCGACCGCGATTTATGGGCCGCTATCGGTCCCGGCATCGGGGCTTGTTGCTACCAAGTGGGCCAGGAAGTCAGAGATGAATTCCAGGGGCAGTTCTACTATGCGGCGAAACTATTTACCACTCGCTGGCAAACCGCCACTGCCATCCAGCGCAAATACCCTCTGCTCTTCAAGCATGTCCGCAATCCGTTCGGCCCCGTGCATCCAGAAGTGTTTTATCTCGATCTGGCCAAGGCCAACGCCATGCAGCTTCGAGAAGCCGGCTTGTCTGTCAGCAAAATCCATGTCGCATCCCAGTGCACCAGTTGCCATCCGGATTTGTTTTTCTCGCACCGCCGTGATCTGGGGAAAACCGGCCGCATGATGGCCGTCATCGGCATCCGTTCCTGCAATTGATTATTGATTTCGCCTTGAGTGATGGAATGCTCAGGCGATCCATGCCGAATCGGCTGGAGAGAGTTTTGCTTCGTCGGGCGTGATATTTGATACTGCGGAAGTCTGGACATTCTCGTTCAGCTTCAATTGTCCGCAAGCCGCGGAGATATCGCGTCCGCGCGGTTTGCGGATAAATGCCGGAATGCCTTTATGGATCAAAATGCTTTGAAACTGACTGATTCGCTCTTCTGTCGGCGTGCGATATGGCAGCTCTGTGCCGGGATTCAGCCCGATCAGATTCACTTTGCATCGCAACCCTGCCAGCAGCTTGGTCAGCCGTTGCGCATCCTGCACGCTGTCATTGATCCCATCCAGCAGGACATATTCGAATGTCAGTTTTTCTCTCTCTCGCAATGGAAATTCTCGGCACGCGTTCAACAACTCTGCTAACGGCCATTTCCTGTTGATCGGCATGATTTCGTTGCGCAACTCATCCGTCGTTGCGTTGAGCGAAATGGCCAGCCGGGGTCGTTTTTTTCCCTTGCCGAACTGTTCAATCCCGGGCACAACGCCAGCGGTTGACAGCGTCATCCGCGACAGTGCCACGCTCATTCCTTCTGCATCCGCCATCAAATGGATGGCATCCATGGCGTTCTGGTAGTTGTACATCGGCTCCCCCATACCCATAAAGACCAAGTTCAACTGCCGCTCAGATGCAAGATTGTGTTCGAACATCAACAATAAAACCTGTCCGGCGATTTCTCCCGCCGTAAGATTCCGGAAAAATCCCATGGTTCCTGTCAGGCAAAATTTGCAATCCACGGGACATCCCGCTTGCGTCGATACACAAATCGTGTCCCGCGCCTTTTCCGGCATTAGAACTGTCTCTATTCTCTGCCCATCCCCCAGCCGCAATAAATACCGCACCGTGCCATCGCTGCTTAAAAACTTCTTCTCGACGAGCGGCAAACTCATTTGGCTTTGTGCCGTGAGATTCTCGCGAAATTTCGCTGGCAACGCTGTCATCTTTTGAAAATCCAGCAGTCGTTGCCGGTAGATGCACTCAAAAAGCTGCGTCCCGCGATACGATGGTTCTCCCATAGCAGAGGCCAATTCCTTCATTTGCACTTGGGATAATCCGATTAACTCCTTTTTTTCCATACAGTTCCTTGCTAACATTCTATCAGATCGGCAAGTGGCACACTTGTGGAGTAGGCTTTTTTCTTGGTATTTGGCTCATTTCGACGCAGAATAGAGCCTTTCTGCATCACTGGCTCACTGGCAGTGGCAATTTTGAGGCGGCAGTTTAATTAGGAATTCATGACAGGAAAAAAGACTCATCCATCGGTTCAGTCTCCACGGCCTAAAACCGGTGCCAGACGTAACGGGGCCACTCCTCGCCACGTTCACAAAAGCGTGCTTCCTAACGGGCTTTTAGTTGTTACGGAGCAGATGCCGCACGTCCGCTCTGCCGCTTTGGGAATTTGGCTGCGCACCGGCTCTCGCCAGGAGAATCCTCAAAAAGGCGGCGTATCTCATTTCATTGAGCACATGGTATTCAAAGGAACCAAGCATCGCACTGCGGAGCAGATTGCTCGCGTGATGGACTCGGTCGGCGGGCACCTCGACGCCTTCACCGCAAAAGAGTGCGTCAGCTTTAACACCGTAGTATTGGACGAAAACATCCAGCTCGCCTTCGATGTTCTCAGCGACCTCGTTCTAAACCCTCTTTTCGATTCGCACGACATTGCCCGCGAGCGCAGCGTAGTTTTGGAGGAAATTAAATCCGAGCAGGACAATCCGGACTACCTCCTGCACGAATTGTTCACCGGGAATTTCTGGAAGGATCATCCGCTCGGCAAGCCTATTATCGGAACCAAGCAGTCCGTCGCATCATTCAATCGAAACAGCCTTCTGGATGAGTACAGCCAGTTTTACCAGCCCGGCAACATGGTGATTTCTGCTGCGGGCAACATCCATCACGATCGCATCATGGAACTTGTCGAACATCGCTTCCGTTCCATTCAGCCGCCAGAGAGCGCCGTCACCGATATTGCTCCCTCGATTAGTTCTCATATCACGCTCAAAAACAAACAATCACTCGAACAAGTCCACTTGGTCGCTGGCTTGCCCTCATGCCCCATCCCGCATCGTGATCGTTATGCTTGGTACATTCTGAATACGATTCTCGGCGGCGGCATGAGCTCGCGCCTTTTCCAAAATATTCGGGAAAAGCAGGGGCTGGCCTATTCGGTTTATTCCGATCTGGCCACTTACCGCGACTCCGGCTGCCTGATGATCTATGTGGGCACTTCGTCGGAAACCGTAAAAAAGGTCATTCGCAGCATGATGCACGAGCTGCGTGACCTCAAAGAGAACGGCGTTACCCGGGAAGAACTCCGCCGCGCCAAGGACCAGCTCAAGGGCAGCTTGATGCTTGGCCTGGAATCCACAGGCAGCCGCATGTCCAACATCGCCCGGCAGCAGATGTACTTTGGACGCTTTTTTACTTTGGATGAAATCATCCAGGGTATCGAGGCGGTCAAGAACGATGACCTATCCAGAATCATGCTGGAAAACTTCCGCCCGGACTCGGTTTCTCTTACCGTTCTCGGTCGGTTAAATGGCCTGAGAGTCACCAGAAAAGACTTGGTGTTTTAATTTCATTTATTCATGTAACTAATTACCACAATTAATCTTGCCTATTCGGAGCAGTCATTAGCATTCAATTCGCCATACTGGGTAGCGGTAGCGCTGGAAACTCAACTTTCCTCGCCACTGAGCGAGTCCGCATCCTGGTTGATGCCGGTCTCAGTTGCCGCGAAATCGAGCGCAGAATGCTATTGATCGGCCTGCGGCTGGACCCCTTGGATGCGGTTCTCATCACTCACGAGCACACCGACCATATCAACGGGCTGGCCCGATTGGCCGCCCGCCTCAAGGTTCCTGTCTTTATCTCTGAGGCTACCTTGGCTTCTCTGCCAGCCAAAAAAAAACTCCCCGCCGTGGAATATTTCCGGCCAGGTCATTCCTTTCAAATCGGCGACGTGCTTGTCGAGCCTTTCACGATCCCCCACGATGCCGTGGACCCTGTCGGTTTTCGCTTCACTTCCGCAGGAGTTCGCATTGCCCAGGCCACCGACTTGGGCTACATCACGCCGAACGTAAAGGATATGATTCGGGGCTGCCACGCATTGATCCTGGAATCCAACCATGACCTGGAAATGTTGCGCAACGGCCCTTACCCTTGGTACGTTAAACAACGGGTGATGAGCCGCGACGGGCATCTTTCGAACTCCGCCACGGCGGATTACCTCCGCGATGAGTTTGACGCTGAAGCGCGCTTGCTCATTCTCGCGCACCTGAGCGAGCAAAATAATCATCCTCAGATCGCCCGGTTGGAAGCTTCCTCGGCACTCGAGCAGCGCGACGCCACGGATACCCGCCTCGTGGTTAGCTCCCAAACCGAGCCGACGGAAGTTTTCACTTTTTGACTTCGATTGAAGACCGGAGCAGGAGCACGTTTTCTCGATCTCTAAACTAAGCCATGCTAACCAAGCTAACGATTCGAAATTTTAAGCGTTTTGAAGAGGCGGTTATTGAATTAGGAAATCCTGTTGTCTTTATTGGTCCCAACGACTCTGGCAAAACAACCGCTCTTCAAGCCTTGGCTCTTTGGAGCATTGGAGTAAGACGTTGGAAGGAAAAGTTATCGGGAAGAACTCCTGCAACCAAGAGACCAGGTGTGGCTATCAATAGGCGTGATCTGCTTACTGTCCCAGTCCCCGCCGCAAATTTACTCTGGCGCGATCTTCATGTGCGCAATGTACGACGAGAAGATGGTGGACAAAAAACCACGAATGTTCTTATTGATATTCTCGTCGAAGGAGTTTCCAAAGGGCAAGAGTGGAAATTCGGACTCGAGTTTTATTATGCCAACGTCGAATCTTTTTATTGTCGGCCCATGAGCAATAAAGATGGAAGGCGAATGGATGTACCGCTGGAGGCGGGGGAAGTTCGTATAGCATTTCTTCCGCCAATGTCGGGGTTAGCTCCTCAAGAGAGTCGCTTGGACTTGGGTGCGATCAATGTTCATCTTGGTGAGGGTCGCACTGCTGAAGTATTACGTAATTTATGCTTCCAGATTGTTAGCCTTGAGGGGGGAAATGAGCTCTGGAAAAAGATATGTGATCGAATTGAGGATTTATTTGGAATAAAACTGGGAGTGCCCACTTATATTTCTGAGCGAGGCGAGATTACCTTATCCTACCGCAACAGAACGAGAGTTGTATTGGACCTTTCTGCTTCAGGTCGAGGACTTCAACAAACACTATTGCTGCTAGCACATTTAGTAATCAACCCAAAGTCAATCTTATTGCTCGACGAGCCTGATGCTCATTTGGAAATACTTCGGCAAAGACAAACTTACCAACTGCTTGTCGACACCGCCCGCGAACATGGAAGTCAAATCATTGCTGCAAGTCATTCGGAAGTCGTGTTAAATGAAGCGGCTGACAGGGACGTGGTTATCGCTTTTGTTGGGAAACCCCATAGAATAGACGACCGGGGTAGCCAAGCTTTAAAGGCACTGAAAGAAATTGGGTTCGACCAATTCTATCAAGCGGAACAAATGGGTTGGGTCCTTTACGTCGAAGGAGCTACGGACCTCGCTATCCTACAAGCCTTGTCTAAAAAGTTGCACCATCCTGCTCAAAAGTTTTTGGATCGGCCTTTCGTGCGCTATGTCGGCAACCAGCCGAACAAGGCGGAAAGCCACTTTTTTGGACTCCGTGAGGCTAGTCCAAACCTAGTGGGATTTGCTCTTTTTGATCAGATAGATCAGCAGTTACAGATTCACCCTGCGTTGATTGAATACAAATGGAGTCGCCGGGAAATTGAAAACTATCTTTGCAGCCCTGATACTCTGTGTGCATTTGCCGAAAGTTTGGCGACGGAAGCTTCCCCTGGACCTTTGTTCACACGGGAGGAAAGTGAGAAGCGCAGGAAGATAATGGACGAGTGCATTGCCGATCTGGCCCCCCCTGTTGCTCTTCGTGATCCTAGCGATCGTTGGTGGATTGATACGAAGATAAGTGATGACTTCCTTGACAGATTGTTCCCGGCATTCTTTAAAAAATTGCACCTCCCGAATCTCATGAATAAGACTGATTATCATGTTCTCGCTCAGTACGTACCAGAAAACCGAATTGACCAGGAAGTCGGAAAGGTTTTGGAATCAATCATCCAGACCGCACATAAGGCCCATGGGAGCAGCACATGATCCCTCGTTACACCCGCCCGGAGATGGGCGCCATCTGGTCTGAAGAAAACAAGTTCCGCCAGTGGTTGGAAGTCGAAACCGTTGCCTCCGAGGTCCTGGCCGAGCGCGGCGACATTTCCGTTGAAGCTGCCCGCGCCATCCGCCAAAAGGGCCGTTTTGATGTCCAGCGCATCAATGCCATTGAAGCCGAAGTCAAGCATGACGTCGTCGCTTTCACCACCGCTGTCGCTGAAAATCTCGGTCCCGAATCCCGCTACCTGCACTACGGCCTCACTTCCAACGACGTCGTCGACACCGCCCAGGGCTTGCTGCTCAAGAGCGCCTCGCGCATCATCCTCGACGGCTTGCAAAAACTCAGCGTTGTCCTCAAGCAACGCGCCTTTGAATTCAAGGATACCGTCATGGTCGGCCGCACTCACGGCGTTCACGCCGAACCGATCACCTTTGGCCTCAAGCTGGCTAATTGGTATTCGGAAAGCTTGCGGAACATCGCGCGCATGGAGCGCGCCTCTGAAGAGGTATCTGTCGGCAAAATCTCCGGCGCGGTCGGCACTTTCGCTCACATCGGCCCGGAGGTCGAGGAGGAAATCTGCAAGCGCCTGGGCCTGAAAGCCGCGGCCATCTCCAGCCAGGTCATCCAGCGCGACCGCCACGCCACCTTCGTCTGTACGCTGGCTGTCATCGCCTCGTCGCTCGATAAAATCGCCCTGGAAGTTCGTGGCATGCAGCGCACGGAAGTCCGCGAAACCGAAGAGTATTTCAGCAAGGGCCAAAAAGGCTCTTCCGCCATGCCCCACAAGCGCAACCCGGTCACCTGCGAGCAGATTTGCGGCCTCGCGCGCGTCGTCCGCTCCAACGCTCAGGCTGCGCTCGAAAACGTCGCCCTGTGGCAGGAGCGCGACATCTCGCACTCCTCCGTCGAGCGCATCATCCTCGCCGACAGCACCATCCTCATCGACTATCTTCTCGACCGCACGACGCGCCTCATAGACACATTGCTGGTCTATCCAGAACGCATGAAGAAGAACCTTGAGTTGACACGTGGTTTGGTCTTCTCCGGCCAGTTGCTGCTCGACTTGGCGGAAAAAGGTGTCCTGCGGGAGGAAGCTTACCGCTGGGTCCAGCGCAACGCCATGCAGGCCTGGGAAAATGGCGCGGACTTCCGCAAACTGGTTGATGCCGACCCCGACATCACTCGCACGCTCACGCCCGCCGAAATCGACTCCGCATTCGCTCTGCCCCGCCACCTCCGCCACGTCGATGCGATATTTGCTAGGGTCTTTGGGACATGAGCTGAGCGGACGCACTAATGAATTTCGAGATTTTCGGTGAGATCAGCGAGATCGAAACAGTAGCTATTGGAAAGGCAATTTGTGAACTCCGTCGCCTGGAAAAGTTCTATGGAAAAGCCCGGTGGCGTAAAATGAAGGGAGTGGCGCTGATTCGCCTGAGTGACGAAACCATACGAAGGGCGGAGTTGCATTGGTACGAAACACATGGCGTGGGCAAGAAAGAATTCAAACGCAAACGATATCTCGATTAGATTAAGGATACAAGTATGCATAAGGCAGGCAAGTACGTAGTTTGTATTTACAATGAGGGTTACCAGGCATCTCTCGAACTTCATAAGCTGTATCGCGTTCTGCCCGATACGGCAGCCACAAAACATGGTGATCTTCGCATCGTAGATGAAAGCGGTGAAGACTATCTTTATCCGGCGTCTTGGTTCGTCCCCATAAGAGTACCAGAAAAAGTTGAAGCGTCATTGGTCAGGGATAGCTAGCAAGCAGTCCAACCCATCGAGAACCGCTACCACCGCCTCACCGACGCCATTTTTGTGCGGGTGTTTGGAAGTTAGAATCACAGATATCACTCCGCATCAACCTCCGGCTGACGTAACCTCGCCCTAATTCGAGATAGGGTCAGGTCAGCGTCAGCGAAGTATATCTCCGCCGCTTCTGGATTCGCGAAATGATTGAGCAATTCGTCTTGAATAATTCGTAGGAGACTCTTCCTTACTATAAAGCTAACCCCTTCGAGCAGAACTTGTAAAACATTTAGACCACCATTAAGTCCTGAATGTAGAGTGCGTTGAAAATACTCATCCGGAATCCGATCGCCGTGAGCAATAAAATTCCGCACTCTATAAACATCATCGATGATTTGAGATATCGTAATTATTTTTTGTTGCATGAAGCTGGGAATGTCACCTGTTTCATAGATCGAGGTGTTATCACCAAGAAACCACTTAATTCTCTCCTTGGCTACTGGGCTTCCACGGTGTTCAGAATCATTGGAAGTGTAGATCGACTCCAAAGCAGAACACCAAAGCAAATATCTGGCTTTCCAATACAAGTCCTGGAAGTGGCCAGCTTCGTGGAATTCAACTGCCATGCGGAATTTCCAAAATTCCCCATTCATTCCTCGAAGAAACTCCGGCGAGACCTCCCTCAGCATTTCTGCATCGCAGTCCCGAAGCATAAATAGCTTTTGTACTTCCGGCACTTCAAGCAAATTGATTGGATGCACGAAATGTCGAACATTGATCGTTCCGTCGGCATTCATATCGCCGCGCATTAGTAGAGCACGTTGCCGCATCGGGCGGATCAATCGAAGACATGCTACCAAATTCTTCACAAGTTTTTCAGAAACATCATCGGCCTCACCATCATGTACACCATCCGTTTCGTAACGATGCACAAGCGCGTAACGAACGGCTCGGAGGTCTTTTAAGTCATTAGTACTGAGGTATTCATTTGTCACCCAAGCAAAAGTGCCATCGTTGAACATCGGCGAGACGTCTTCAATCGCTACCTCGTCTATGATTTGGAAGGGAAGGACACCTCGGTTAAACGGCACGTCATAAGTAATCGTGTCGGCCAACCAATATATCGGATAGAGAGTAGCTTTCATCACCATCGCCGCTTACCCCACCGACTTGAGGTCACAAATTGTGACCTCAAGTCTCCAATCCTTCTGCAGTGAGCTGAAACATAAGTACCATAGCACTTCTGTTAAAAAACTTAACAGCCATTCATCATCCCCTTACCCGCAAGCTCCATCGCCATTTCCTTCACCCTTCGCAGGTCCAGCTTCCCCGATCCAAGGTAAGGAAATGCTTCCACCCAATAGAAATCATCCGGGCGCGGTTTCCACAAGTTGGGCAGATCGGAGTTCGCCAATTTCGCAAGGCATTCCTTCAGCCTGTCTTCCGGCAGCATATGCAACACCACCAACCGTTCGCCGCGCTTGATATCCGGGATACAGGTCACCACAAACGTCTGCTCGGTTGTTCCCGCCAGTTCGTGCAGCACTTCTTCAATCTTCAAGTGCGGAACCATCTCGCCGCCGATTTTGCTGAAGCGGCTCATGCGGTCGGTAATCTGGATGAATCCGTCTTCGTCCAGCACGGCAATATCGCCGGTCACGTACCAGCCTCCCCGCAGGACTTCCGCCGATTTCTCCGGCTTGCCCAAATATCCCTGCATGATATTTGGCCCTTTCACCAACAGCAAACCGGCTTGCCCCACCGGCAACGGCTTCATGGATTCCGGGTCCACGATGCGCACACTGACACCAGGAATCGGGCGTCCCACCGTTCCTCTCTTCGCTCCCGTCTGGTGAAATCCGAGTGCGCGAAAATCCCTCGTGTTCACGGCGACTGCCGGCGCGCACTCCGTGCATCCATAGCCTTCGAAAACTCTCACGCCAAACGTTTCCTCAAACGCCGCGGCGATGCGGTCCGGCAGCTTTTCCGCACCTGTAATCACCCACTCCAGACTTCCAAAATCCTCCGGCGAGCACCGCCGGATGTAGTTCTGCAAAAAGGTAGGCGTCGCAATCAGGAAATTGATCTTGTAGCGCCGCGTGAGCCCGCTGATGCCTTTCGCGTCCAGCGGATTGGGGTGGAAAACCACTCCCGCCCCATGCACGGCGGGCAGCCACAGGCCCACCGTGAAGCCAAACGAGTGGAACAGCGGGAGTATCCCTAAAATGCGATCTTCCAGATGGAATGG
>Ga0156170_1073_pt3 | contig 23045 bp, 18 predicted proteins | sample RifCSPlowO2_12_FD_107823 | JGI IMG/M metagenome (GOLD analysis project Ga0156170, IMG submission 107823) | Acidobacteria bacterium RIFCSPLOWO2_12_FULL_54_10
TGACATCGCCGCCGCAAAGATCGCCGCGATGATCAGCCCCACGGTTCCCACGGGAAAGTACGTCGTCACGAAGGTCAGAAAAATGTAGTTAGTATCGTCATAAGGCTTGCCGCCGTTCGCATCGCTCAACGCCTGGACACCTGCCTGCCGCGCCTCGTTCACCGCCTGATTCGCCGAGCGCAACTGCGCCGCCTGCGCATCCAGCCGCTCTCCGCCATTGTGCCGTTCTTCCACCACCGCATGCGCCGCCGCTTTGCGCTGCACCACGGCTTGGTCATATTGCTGTTGCGCTGCCTTATAGCGCTCGCCGAATTCTCCCGCGCTGGCGGCCTCGATCCGCGCTGATTCGGTCTTGTTGAAAAACATCGGAGGCGTTTCAAACTGGTAGAAGACGAACACCATCGCGCCGGTCAGCAGAATCAGGAACTGCAACGGCAGCTTCACCCAGGCATTGAACATTAAACTCAATCTACTGTGCGTGATCGATTTCCCCTGCAAATACCGCTGCACCTGCGACTGATCGCATCCGAAATATGACAGTGCCAGGAACCCCCCGCCGATTAGCCCGGACCACACGGTGTAACGATTATTAGGATCGAACGACCAGTCCACTGCGTTGAGTTTTCCCGACGCTCCCGCCAGATACAGCGCGTCGAAAAACGTCACGTCCGAAGGCAACGACCAGATCGCCAGCAAAAAAGCGCCGACGATGCCCAGAAAAATTAAAAGCATCTGCTGCACGTCGGTCCACGTCACCGCGCGGATGCCCCCGGGCACGACGTAAGAAATCACCACCGCCGCCATCAGGATCACCGTCACCCGCTCGCTCCAACCGAGGATCACGGCCAGCACCACCGCCGGCGCATACAGCGCCAGCCCCACGCCCAGTCCTCGTTGGATCAGGAAGATGATGCTCGTTGCCAATCGCGTCTTGGAGTCGAACCGCTGCTCCAGAAACTCGTAGGCGGTGATTACGCCCGCTTTGTGGAAATACGGAACCACCGTGGCCGAGATCACGATCATCGCCAGCGGCAGCCCGAAATAAAATTGCAGGAAACGCATCCCGTCCACGTAAGCCTGCCCTGTGGTTCCAATAAACGTGATCGCGCTTGCTTGAGTAGCCATGATGGAAAGCCCCATCGCCCACCACGGCATGGTCTTGTCGGCGAGCAGATACCCCTTCAGTGTCTGCGTCCCGCGGCTGCGCCACAGGCCATAGCTGACGATCAACACCACGGACAGGATGAGGACAATCCAGTCGGCCAGTCTCATGACGGAATCCGATAAGTTGAAGTGAATAGGTAGAACAGCAAGATCAATGTTGCAAGATATGCGGCGACGGCGAAATACACTTTTCGCCATGTGCCCAGAAACGGCGGCTTGTCTTCCGGATCAATTCTGTTTTCTTGGAAAAGTTTCCCGATTTCCACGGACTAAAGAATATCACCTCTGCCGCAACCGAGGGAACCGATGCAACCGAAGGAATGGTGGGAACCGAGAGAACCGAGGGAACCGATTCGTTGACCACCGCCATTTATGCCGCTTGACCCAGCAGTTTGCTTCCCATACCCTTGCCTCGTGATGATCCCCCGCGATAATCAGGAGCGCAATTCATTTCACTTTCGTCCTGGTTGGTTTTTGACGGTCGGCCTCTGGCTCGTGTTACTTGGCGTATTCATCTACAAAGGTTATGACAGCGATCTTCTGCGCATGATATATGCCGGAGAATCGCCGATGGCTCCCGTGTGGAGATTGATTACCATGCTAGGCTCCAGTTACTTTCTTGGTCCTCTGGTGGCAGTGATTTGTATTTCCTTGCTGATGAAGGGTCGTGGAAATTCAGCGCTGGCTTTCGTCGCCACATGGGCTACATGTGCTCTCACCGTTGAATGGCTAAAGTTTCTGATCAGCCGCGAAAGGCCTCCTGTTGCGCTGCTCGTATTCGCAGTCGGGAAATCCTTTCCAAGCGGTCATGCAACGCAGTCGATGATTGTTTACAGTTATGTCTTGGGCCTCATTTTCATGGCCTGTTCCCAATCTTCAAGTAGTGGGAGCGCCGTTCCAAAATGGCGTACGATCCTATCATCTCTGATTATTCTGTTGCCTCTCCTGGTTGGTATCAGCCGAGTCTGGCTGGGCGCGCACTGGCCAAGCGATGTTTTAGTTGGCTGGGGATTAGGACTGATGTTTTCCGGTATTGCCCTGTCGATTCGATATTAAGAAGTAAAAAAATTGCAGTTTTTCTGTTCTCTGCCGAAGGTACACGTGCAGTTTCTAAAGCTAGCCGCAGGTCTGTGCAACCGGAAATGCAAAAAGAGGATTATAATGATTGATGCGGTCGATAGGCCGGTCTGAACTTGGCGAGGAGCATGGAGAATCACCTGCCTGCTCTCCATGGAATCATCCGATAAAGGGTTATTGTTATGCTAAAAATTTTCCGACGCAAAGATCTTGTCATGCGAATTTTCGTGGGGTCCTTCTTAACGTTGGTTTCTGTCGCGATGGTCATCACTTTGATTCCTGGGATTTTAGGGACCGATGTTGATCCCGCGCTCCGCACCGTTGTAGCCGAAGTGAACGGCGAAGAAATCACCTCCATGGATTTGCAGCAAAGGGTGCTCCAGGTCGGTCGCGCCAATCGCTTCCCGCAGGAGATGCTGTATATGTATACAGAGCAAATCCTGGATGAGATGATCGCGGAAAAATTAACCATGCAAGAGGCACGACGCCTGGGCGTTAGCGTGACGAAAAAGGAACTTGCTGATCGGTTGAGAAAAGACCAGAACATTTTCCCGCAAGGGAAGTTTGTTGGCCAGCAGCAATACGAAGAAATGATTCTCTCCAATACGGGTCTGAGCATTGATCAATTCGAGCAAAGATACCAGGATGCAATCCTTGTTGATAAAATGCGCATGCTGGTCACGGATGCGGTAGCCGTTACACCGGAGGAAATTCGGGAGACTTTTCTGGAAGATAACGAGCGGATCGTCATGGATTATGTCTATGTGGACCCCACGGAATTGGGCAAGCAGATTCGCCCTGCGGAGGAAGCGTTAAAAGCATTTTACGATAAAAACGTTAGTCGTTATCAGCTTCCCGAGCGGCGGCTGGCAAAAATCCTGTTCATCGAAAATCAAAAAGTTCGCGAAGGCATGACTGTTACTGATGCCGAAGTGAAGAAGTATTACGACGACAATAAGGATTCTTTCCGTATCGAAGAGCGTGCACTCGTCAGCCATATTCTTCTGCGGGCCACTGACAAGGAGACTGAAAAAATCGAGCAGGCAAAGAAAAAAGCTGCGGATTTGCTGGCGAAGTTAAAAGGCGGAGCGGATTTTGCAACGCTTGCTAGAGAAAACTCGGAAGATCCCGGGTCAGCGGCCAAGGGGGGTGATCTGGGTTGGATACAGCGCGGACAGACCGTTCCAGAATTTGAGAGGTCAGCCTTTACTTTGGCTCCAGGATCTCTCAGTGAGCCTGTCCAAACAACATACGGGATCCATATTCTCAAGGTCATTACTCATGAGCAGGCACATGTGCAGCAACTGGACGAAGTCAAAAGCCAAATCGAAAACAATGTTTTAGAAAACAAAACATTCGCTGAAGTTCCAAAACTTGCAGAGCAAGCCTCGGCAGCTTTGCGGAAATCCCCTGATCAATACGCATCGATTGCAACGCAATTTCACGCAACGTTACTGGAACCTGCTGCCCTGTCGCAGGATGCTGTTATTCCAGAGCTTCAAGATGCACAAGGTTTGCAACGGGAAATCTTTGTTCTGGAGAAGGGGCAAGTTAGCCTGCCGATGACTGTTTCCGGCGGGCATGCGGTGGCTCTGCTTTCCGATATCATTCCCGCGCATCAGGGTGAGTTCACCGAAGTCCGCGACACCGTGCGCACAGACTCGATCAATGAGGAGGCGCAGAACCTTGTTACCGCCAAGACCGCTGATCTAATACGGGCTATTGAGAAGCAGACGACCAAGGACCTCAAAGCTGCGGCCCGCTCCACCGGTCTGTCTGTTAAGACTACAGCAGAGCTTGCCAGAACCGCCCCAGTTCCGTCTTTGGTAGCTGTCAGAGAAATTGATCCGAATGCATTTAATCTGCAGGTCAAAGAGATCGGTGGGCCAGCGACTGTTCGGGATGGAAGATTTGTCTATCAGATCGTGAACCATATATCTCCCACTGACGCAGACTTTGAAAACCAAAAAAAGGCGATTGTGGAGCGACTTGCGGGCCAAAAACGCCGCGTGGCGTTCGCTATTTTCCAGAACAGTCTCCGCAAAAATCTGTCCGATTCCGGAGATTTGGAAATTCATCGCGACGTAATGTCTCAACTATTCCCATCAACTTCCGCCACACCATAGTTTTTCTTGCTGCTCAGAATACGATCGCATGATCCCTTGGGGGGAAACTCCTGCCCCCTAATCCCTGGATGCTATAATTCCTACAGGACTAGCTGCTCAGTGGAGATTTTTCCCTATGGATAAGCACGGCTACAAAAGGCTGTTCTTGGTCGCCGGAACAATTGTGGCTGCCTTGTTGATCACAGTTGGGTATTACTTGTGGTATCGGCGGGGACTAACCGTGGTGCAGACAGGCTCAGTTACGCGGCAGGATCTCACTGCTGTTGTCTCGGCCTCCGGCGAAATCAAGCCACTAGACTACGTCAATATCAGCGCCAGCGCCTTTGGCAAGATTCTGGAAGTCCATGTGAGGGAAGGTGAATCTGTCCGTAAAGACCAACTGCTGGCACGTTTGGAAGCAATTCAACCTGAAGCTGACGTTAAAGGTCAGCAAGCTCAGGTGGAAGCGGCGACCACGGAAGTTCGTGGTGCACAGGCTGTCGTAGATTCCATGAAGGCAAGCCTCCGGACTACGGAAGCATCTCTGGTCCGTGTCCGAGCGCTGTATGAACGCGCCCAACAGGATTTCTCTCGTGCTACAGCACTGTCCGAGGAGCAATTAATCTCAAGGGCTAGTTTCGAGCAAGCTCGCGCCGATCATGACGTTGCCAAAGCTTCCGTTGCTGAGGCCGAGGCTCGATTCGCTCAAGCCCAAGCACAGCTCCAGCAGGCTATCGCACAGGCTGAGGTTTCTCAGGAACGTGTTCGGCAGTCACGGGCCGCATTAGATCGTATTCGTGACACGCTGAGCAAATATTCTTTCGTTTCTCCTATCGATGGCGTTGTTACTGATCTGCCTGTGAGCGTTGGCGAAAATGTCGTCCCAGGTGTCCAGAACGCTCCAGGCAGCTTGCTCATGACGATCGCAAATTTATCTACCATTACGGCAGAGGTGTTGGTCGATGAGACGGAGATTTCCAGAGTGCTGCTCGGGCAGCAGGCACGGATCGCCGTGGATGCGTTTCCCGATCAGCCTTTCTCTGCCCACGTCACCGAAATCGGCAACACCGCAGTGATCCGCTCCACCGGATTGGCAGCCGCGCAAAGCAACACCTCTAGCCAGCAGGCCAAGGACTTTAAAATAGTCCTAACTCTGGAAAGCCCGGCGGCAACTCTCCGCCCAGGACTTTCGGCCACGGCGGAGATCACTACGGCGACCCATCAGGATGCATTAGTCATTCCTCTCCAGGCACTCAGCATTCGCAGCCGGCGGGAGATCGATGCATCAACCGAGCCTGGTGCGGTGAACGCAGATTCTTCATCCATTTCCTCCGGTTCTCGTTTATCCGACGATGTGGAAGGTGTTTTTGTTGTTCGTGATGGGAGAGCGAATTTCCAGCCTGTGAAGACGGGCATCAGCGGTATCACGGAGATCGAAATTTTATCGGGCTTGCAGGAAGGCGATGAGATTGTCATCGGTAATTATGAGGCTCTGCGAACTTTGAAGTCGGGAGACCGTGTGAGAGTGGACAACTCTTCCAACCGAAGGGAGGCACAGAGCTTCTGATGCCTGACAATGCTTCCCAGCCAATCCTTTCGCCAAAGGTTTTGGCGCATAACGGAGTTCTTATACGGACTGAGGATCTCGCCAAAATGTACAGCATGGGCGCGGAAGTGGTGAATGCCCTGCAAGGCGTCAGTCTGGAAATACGGCGTAACGAATACGTTGCCATCATGGGGCCGTCCGGGTCGGGCAAGTCAACGCTCATGAATCTTCTTGGCTGCTTGGATGTTCCCACGAGCGGCCGCTATTGGCTAAACGAAAAATTAGTCAGCGAATTGGACGATGACCAACTGGCATATATCCGAAACCGGGAGATCGGTTTTGTGTTTCAAACCTTCAACTTGCTTCCCCGTTCCTCTGCGCTGGGTAATGTCGAATTACCATTGGTCTACCGTGGAATTCCTGCGGCGCAGCGTCGCGAGATGGCGGAAAATGCCCTCGCGATGGTTGATCTCACCGATCGTATGCATCATCGGCCCAATGAGCTTTCCGGAGGCCAGCGGCAGCGAGTGGCCATTGCTCGCGCCCTGGTCAACAGTCCGTCGATTTTGCTGGCCGACGAGCCGACAGGGAACCTCGACACGGCGACTGGCGAGGAGATTCTTCGCCTGTTCGACCGGCTCAATCAGGAAGGCAACACGATCATCGTCGTTACGCATGAGCATGACGTCGCCGCGCGTGCCCGCCGTATTCTTTATATCCGTGATGGACGGGTCGCGCGCGACGAGCGCCTGCGTTGATGAAATTCCTGTCTGAATTTATTTAATCGAATGCTCTTTCAGGGTTCCTTCGATGCGATTTCTTGAATCATTTCATTTGGCGTTGGCAAACCTTTGGTCACACAAACTGCGTTCGTTTCTTACTCTGCTTGGTGTTCTAATTTCCGTCCTCACTCTGGTTGCGGTGGTGTCTCTCGTGGCGGGAATTGATCGCTATGTGGCCGAGAGAGTATCCCAACTAGGCTCCGATGTATTTATCATCTCCCGCTTCGGCCTGCTGACCAACGCCCGGCAGATCGTCGAGGCAGAGAAGCGTCCGCGCCTTTCCATGCAGGATTTCCGAGCTTTGGAAGAGGGCATGGGGAATTCGGTTCTAGTCGGTGCGATCCTTTTTGAATCAGGACGCATGACCTCAGGAGCCACGACCATTCGCTCAAGCGTGCGTGGCATCACCTCAAACATGGCCCAAATTCGATCCGAAACGCTGGCATCAGGCCGCTATTTAAATGAAACTGATTCACAGTACAGGCGACTGGTTTGCCTCATCGGGCAGGATGTTGCCGATCAGCTATTTCCAGGCCGCGATCCGGTCGGCAAGACGGTTCGTCTGCAAGGATTAAGATTTCAGATCATTGGTCTCGCCAACCCGGTAGGTTCTGTTTTTGGCCAGTCGCAAGACAATTTCGTATACATTCCTCTAACTACTGCGCAGAAAATGTTTGGCTCCCGTCAGAGTCTTTCCTTCCAATTTCGCGTACAGGTTGTTGAAAATATGGCCGCGGCGCAGGACAGGGCGAGACTGATTCTTCGCACTCGTCATCATTTGTCATACGCCGAGCCAGATGATTTTGGAATCGTGAGTCCGTCGGCTGTTTTAGAACTGTGGCAAGACTTGACGGGCACCATCGCGCGTGTAGCCACAATCGTGACAGTCGTATTTCTGCTGGTCGGCGGCATCGTCATCATGAATATCATGCTTGCTGCTGTCACTGAAAGGACCTGGGAAATCGGTATACGCAAAGCTGTGGGAGCCACCAGCTCCGATGTGCGCATGCAGTTTCTCGTGGAATCGGCCTGCATCGCGTCCGGCGGCGGATTTCTTGGCATCCTTTTGGCTTTGTGTTTCACGCAATTGGTTAGCTGGCTCAGCCCGGTGACAGCGGAATTCTCTTTGTGGACTGCCCTGGCAGCGCTTTTCATTTCAGCTACTGTCGGATTGTTTTTTGGCATTTATCCGGCCAGCCGCGCCGCCCGCCTGCACCCCATCGCCGCGCTGCGGGCAGAAACGATGTAAGAGAGAATCCACACAACAAATCTATGGAAATGATTACCCTGCAATCACTATTTTAATATGAATTACATAGTTGAAAACTGGAAGATGGCCTTCGGGCACCTCGCGTCACAGCGCATGCGAACCGCACTGACAATGCTCGGCATCATTGTCGGAACAGCAATCGTGATGGTGATTGCTGCCGTTCTGACCGGCCTGGATCGCAGCGTAGCGAGCCTGCTCCAGCGCTTCGGCACGCAGACGGTGATGGTCGCCAAAATTTTTCCCGGAGAACAAAGAGAGGGCAGAAACCGGGAACTCATGCGCAGGGAGCCACTGTCTATTGAAGAGGCTCAGGCCATCGCTCTTTCCTGTCCGGCAGTCGAGCGGGTGGCGGCTGTTGTTTACTCCGAAGGTGCAAGAGGCCAGTCCGAGTACTTGACGATTCGCTATCGCTCGGAGGAAGCCTTTATCCCGGTGCATCATTTGTCCGGTGTTACCCAGGAATACCCCCGCGTTGCCAACTTGGATATGAAGGAAGGTCGTTTTTTCACGGAGAGCGATAGCCTCCATCGAGCGCGACTGGCGGTGGTGGGCTACGAAGTTGCTCAGGCATTATTTCCGCAAGGCAGCGCGCTCGGCAAAAATATTGACGTCAACGGCCAGCCGCTTCAAATCGTGGGTGTGGTGGATCGCCGCAAGGGTAATTTCTTCGGCAGCGAAGCGGCCGATCAATTTGTCATTGTCCCCTATGAAACCTTCCGGAAGCTGTACCCATCGGTCCGGGAACATTTTCTGATGGCCCAAGCCCGGCCCGGCGAGCTTGACCAGGCCGTAGATCAAATCCGCTTGCTGCTGCGACGCCTTCGCCGGGACTCCCCCAGCGAGCCAGACAGTTTCTATGTCTCCACTGCCCAGTCCATCATCGATCAATTCCGCGCTATCACCCGCGCTGTCACGGTGGTCATGTTGTTGCTCAGTTCCATCGGTTTGCTGGTGGGCGGTATCGGGGTCATGAACATACTTCTCGTGTCTGTCGCCGAGCGCACCCGCGAGATCGGCCTCCGCAAGTGTCTCGGTGCGCGCCGCCGCGACATTGTCCAGCAGTTTCTCCTGGAAGCCATCGCATTGACGGGGTCCGGCGGAATTTTAGGACTATTAACAGGCTTTGCCGTTGGCTGGCTTTTGCGCTGGCTTTATCCATCGATTCCATCAGCAGTCCCGCTTTGGTCTGTGGGGCTTGGACTGCTGGTTTCCCTGGTTACGGGGATTTTCTTTGGTCTCTGGCCCGCCATCAAAGCGTCGCGTCTGGAGCCTGTAGTGGCGTTGCACCACGAATAGGCATTATTTCTTTTTATTATGCTGCCTGTTTTTCGCAGCCTTAACAAATTCAATTAGCAAGCGGGCCGACAGCGGCTCCTGTTCCCAAATGCGCTCCGGATGCCATTGCACACCGATGACGAATTGACCGCGAAAATTTCCTTCGACCGCCTCAATCACTCCATCTGGCGATTGTGCAACGACCTTCAACCCCTTCCCGGGTTTCTCTACCGCTTGGTGATGCGTGCTATTCACGGCCACCTGGGGCGCCCTTGCCCATTTCTGCAATTTCGACCCAGGTTCCAGTGACACCTTATGGCGAGTTTCTTCGCTCTGGTGATTCAGGGCATTTGGTATAGCATCCGGGATATGCTGTATCAGCTTTCCCCCAAGATACACATTCAGCGACTGCATCCCATAACAGATGCCCAATATAGGTTTCCTGGTGCGGAAAGCGTGCTTCAATACCGCAACATCCGTAGCGTCACGGTTTTGATGGACTCGCAAAACCTTTGGGTGGCGCGGCTGCCCGTAGCGGTCCGGGTCCACGTCACTTGGGCTTCCGGTCAGCACAAAAGCGTCCATGCGTGCCGCGATTTCCGCGGCAATCTTGGGAATCAACGGAATTTGTACCGGTATCCCGCCCGCAGCGGCAACTGCGTTGCTATATTCCACAGGCAGAAAATATGTATTTTTAACTTCATCCCACCGGCAGGTGAGTCCAATTAAGGGTTTTTGATGGTTCGCAGGCATTTTCAGCAATTATTGTATCCTATGTCTTTTGGAGATGTTTTCAAACTGCTGGCTGGCTTTTCTTGCTGCCGTTTAGCGATTGACAATAAAAATCAAAGTAAGGTAGCCTATCACCGAATCATTGCGGGATTTATTACTTAAGGAATGTACTTACCTCGATCTATTAGGGAGGTCCTGGAGAGAATGAAATTTATTCCCTCAGCCACGCGTTTTCTCGTGCTATTTGCACTTATAGCAGGCTCTTTTTCTGTGCAATTACATGCACAGCAAGGCAATTCAGACCCTAAGATGTCGCAAAGCGAGATGGAAGGCAAAAAACTCTTCATCCAGCGTTGTTCCATCTGCCATCTTCCTCGTTTGAACGACCCTACGGTGCCTGATGCCTTTGGTCCGAGCCTGAATGGAAAATTTAATGGTACGGCGGACGAAGCTCGCGTCCGGGAAGTCATCATGAAAGGAACGCCCCGCATGCCGGGCTTTCAATATTCTTTCCAGACGTCTCAGGTGGATCAGATAATAGCTTTCATGAAGACTCTTAAATAGCTTGAGATTCCAATTCCGCGGTTCCAATACTGCGAACGATAGTGGGAGGTTGCCGTGAACAACTTGATATCGAAAATAACCCTCGTCTTATTCGGATTGTTTATTGTAGGAGCGCCCTATGCGCCAGCCGCCGAAGACCAGGGGAGCGTTTTACGCGGCTCCATCCGCGCTGGTTCCGAACAAAACCTTGAGGGCTTTACAGTGTCCGCGAAAGCAGATGGCTCCGTGATTACCACAACGGTTTACACGGATGCGAAGGGGCAATACGTTTTTCCCACGCTCCCGGCAGGAAAATATCGCGTCTGGGCACAAGCGGTTGGATTCGCGCCCACCGAAGCGCAGCTATCCTTAGACGGCATGAAAGCCGCCCGGCAAGACTTAACCCTAAATTCCATCGATGACTTTTCTCATCAATTAACTGGAACGGAATGGATGGCGGCTCTACCCGAGGACACCACGGAAAACAAGCGCATGAAAATGATTTTCCGCAACAATTGCGCCGGGTGTCACCAGCCCAACTTTGTTCTTCAAAGCCGTTTTGACGAAGCCGGGTGGCGCAAAATCATCGACGTGATGGAACGCGTCGGCATCTATGGCGACCCGCCGCGTGCGGATGGCGCGCCGATGCCACTCATCCGCTATTACAAAGATGAAATGGCTGCTTACCTTGCGAAAATGCGTGGGCCTGGACCATCGCCCATGAAATTCAAACCTTTCCCGCGCCCTAGCGGTGAAGCGGCTCGGGTGGTCATCACCGAATACGATGTCACGACCAATTCCGACCCGTCGGTTTATCCCGTTCAGGACGGCGCACTTTGGGAGGGCGGCGTTCCTTCAGCTTACGAATCCCGTGGCGTGCATGATGCGGAAGTGGATTCGAACGGTATTGTCTGGATCGCCGATTCACAGGACAACCCGGTCCGCACTGCGGCGCGCTTGGATCCCAAAACCGGTGAGATCACCAATTTCAAGTTGGATGCGAGCTATGGAATGGCAAAGGTTAGCCATGGTATCGTTCTCGACAAAGATGATTTTGCTTGGTTCAACGCCGACAACGGCCTCGGCAAAATCAATACGCGCACGAACAAAATGGATTTCTTCGAAGTCCCCAAAGGCATGCCTGGCGTCGGCGGAACGCTCGACGTGGATGATCAAGGGATGGTCTGGGCCGGGACCAATGAAGGTGCTATCCGCTTCAATTCCAAAACCAACGAGTTCACCGCGTTTGCTTCCAAGAGCAAGGGCAGCGCCGGACGCACTTACGGTATCGCTGTCGATTCCACGGGCAACGCCTGGTGGGCGCAAATGAACTACAACAAAATCGGTGTTGGCAATACTCGTAACGGAGAAGTAACGGAAGTTGCCATACCTGAGATTGCTGGAATGGAGAAAATATTGACGCCGAAAGACATAGAGGTGCAGAAATTTATCGGCTCGGATTGGAATTCTGCCACGCTGTGGCACCAGGGGCCGCGTCGTCTCGGCGCCGACAAAAATGGGACCACCGTCTGGATTGCCAATTCCTGGGGAGATCAATTGTCGAAAATCGACATCAAGACACACAAGGTCACCCAATATCCTTATCCCAGCCCCGGCTTCGGGTTGGTATATGACACCACCATCGACAAGAATGGCATGGTATGGATCAATCTGATGAATGCCGATCGCGTGGCTCGTTTTGATCCAAAGACCGAAAAGTGGACGGAGTTTTCATTGCCTAGCATCGGCACCGAGAACCGCTTTATCGCTGTCGATAATTACAAAACCCCCGTAGAGGTCTGGGTTCCTTATTGGCGCACCAATCGCCTGGCGCGCATGCAGTTTCGCACGGAAGATCAAATAAGAGCAGCGCTGCCTTAGCTTGCGATTTCGCTCATCGGGTTGCTGGTAAATGGAGAACTGTTTTTCTTATCTCGGAGGCGGCTTCGCTGCATCCACTATATTTTTTTAAGGGAATTATTAATGGAGCATTCGGATGGATGATGTGACCAATAGCCAGGATCAAATTCGCCAAAGCGTGGAAAGCTACCGCTTGGGAACAATCTCTCGCCGCGATCTGTTGCGTGCTCTCATCACGGCGACTGGCAGTTATGCCACCGCGCATCTGTTCCTGGAATCCAGCGGCCTGGCGCAGTCCGTGGTCTCGCAGCGCGAAGCCGAAGCCGCTAATGTAAACGCAGAATCAGTCGAGTACCCTTCGGATAATGCCACGATCCAAGCTTACCTTGCCCGGCCCAAAACTTCCGGCAAGCATCCCGGCATCGTCGTAATTCACGAGAATCGCGGTCTCAACGAGCATATCCGCGACATCGCTAGGCGCTTCGCCGCGGAAGGTTATGTGGCCCTGGCTCCCGATCTTCTTTCCCGCGTCGGCGGAACAGGAGCGATGAAAACGCCTGCCGATGCCACCGAAGCCATCAACAAACTTCCGCTGTTCGATACTTTGGACGACCTGAAAGCTGGCCTGGATTATCTCGGCAAGCATGCCGAGGTGGACTCCGCCAAGCTGAATTCCATTGGATTCTGCTGGGGTGGCTGGCGCAGCTTTACCCTTGCCACAATGGCACCGAATCTCACGCACGCTGTTGTTTTCTATGGCTCCAGCCCTGACACGGGCTTTGAGCGCATCCGCGGCAAGGTGCTGGCTCATTATGCCGAGTGGGATTATCGCATCACGGGAAACGCATTGTGGACCGAGGAGCAGATGAAGAAAGCGGGCAAGAGTTATCAGTATCATGTATACCCGCAAACCGAGCATGCTTTCTTCAACGACACCGGCCCGCGTCACGTTCCGGATGCATCCAAACTAGCCTGGCAGCGCACACTCGATTTCCTGCGTCAGTGACGGCGTAATCGGTTTCTTCCACAAACTGCATTTCCTGAATGAATCGATAAATTATCTGCGGTTGGATCCGTACGATTCGCAGATCATGCCATCACATCAACGCGAATCGATTGCGTTTGGCTTTGGTTGTTGTGGAGTCTTTATTCTCTGCTGAATCGGTTAGTAGGATGCTTTGGTAGCGTTTTTGGTCGACACGGCCTTTTGCTTGTTGCGCTGGTTCGCTGTGCAGCGTTTTTCAGATTCAAGAGTTTTTCACTTGGCCCCGGATCAGGCCTTCTATCGCATCGCCTAAGATGGCGCGAGAATAATAGTGACCTTGCACGTAGGGGCATCCCATGGATCGCAGGCAATCGATTTGATCTTTGGTCTCCGCGCCTTCGGCTATCGCATTCACGCCAAGGGATTGGGCCAGGGAGATGATCGCTTTTGTAATGACCAGACTTTTGTTATCTTGGACCAATTTCGATATGAAGGATCGGTCCACCTTTAACGAGTGGATGGGGAAGTTCACAAGATACGACAGCGAAGAGTAACCCGCTCCGAAATCGTCGATCCACAGCTTTACACCGGTGCCGTGCAGTTGCGCGAAACTGTTCAAAATAGATTCGGCATTCTCGAGTAACTGGCTCTCCGTGATCTCCATAACCAGCTTGGAAGAATCCACGCCGCTCTTGGATATAAATGTGGACAGTTCCTGTGAAAAATCCGAATTCTTCATGTAAATCGGGCTCAAATTGACGCTTAGCCATAATGAGGAAAACTCCGGGATATCATCCTGCCACTTTTTCAATTGGCGGCAAGCCTCTTGCAGCACCCACCGCGTAATCGGGAGGATCATGCCATTTTCTTCTGCCGTCTGCACAAATTCACCCGGATAAACAATTCCGCGCTCCGGATGCTGCCAGCGAATCAATGCCTCGAAGCCCGCGATGCGGCCGCTTTCCAGTGAAATGATTGGCTCGTACTGTAGCTGAAACTGATGCGAATCCAAAGCCTTTCGCAGTTGCGTCTCCCGCGTGAGCAGCACTTTAGCTTCTTCATGCAAACGAGCGTCGAAAATCTCACTGCTCCCAGGGCCTTTATTTTTTGAGCGATGCATGGCGGATTCGGCATCCTTCACGATGTCATCCGCGCGGCTGTACCCATGCGGGCCTAGCGCGATACCCATGCTTGCCGATACAAAAACTTCATGCCTCATCAACCGGAAAACGGGCCGCAACGCTTCTTTAACCTTTACTGTAAATTCCTGAAGAATAGCGAAATTGTGGATGTTGTTGAGAAAGATCAAATATTCGTCTTCCCGCAAGCGGACCAGTAAGCTGTCATTGGGTATGCAACTTTGCAGTCTCCGCGTGACCTCCATCAGCAGCTGGTCTCCAACTTCCTTTCCTAAGCTATCGTTGATCAAAGAGAAACGGTCCAAATCGGCATAGAGCACAGCGAACAAGTAATTCGGATTCTTATCTCTTTTCTCGATGGCTTGCTGCAGCGCCAGCCGGAATCTCGTTCGGGACGCAGATCTCGTCCAGGGACTCGATATGAGAGCATCCGTAGCCTGTTCTTCCGATGCTTGTTTTCGTTCAGAGTTGCCGGCTTGGAGATTTTGGGGATCGGATCGAATATCCCCTTTCGGAAACTCTTTCATGTTGCAACTGCCTTTTAATGACTTCCCAGAATCCTAATCAAACCAGTTCGATCTGTAGCTGTAAAGCCCATAGAGGTTATTATCGACCGCCGAAATGATTTGTCTACTAATTTATTCAAATTATTAGTCTTAGATATACATTGGAAATACGCGCCGCCGCCAATTTCAGGCTTTACTTTTATCCGTTCGAAGTTGTTCCTAAATACCCTCGGAATCTCATTTCACTCCCCGATTTCTAACAAGGGAGTCAAAACGGATAATCTGATTTATCTGGTTTCCCGATACAATAAATCTATGGAAAATCCTGCACTGATCTGCAATCGCGAAGACGATTGCGCTATTTTGTTTGCCCGCGCTCCTGTGCCTGGTCGAGTAAAAACGCGATTTCTGCCTCATCTTACGCCGGTTCAGTCCAGCGAGCTTCACTTAGCCTGTGTCAAGGATGCTCTCGCAATGCTTGCCACAACTCTGCCAAATGCTGCGCAGTGGCTTTTCTGGAGCGAGCAAACGGAAATCAATCTCCCTCTTCCTGGCGGATTCCGCACAGCCATACAGGTGGGCGTCAATCTGGGCGAGCGCATGGCAAACGCATTCCAGCGCGCTTTTTCCTCCGGCGCGCGCAATGTAGTTCTCTTTGGCAGTGATAGCCCCACACTGCCGCCTGATTTAGCCGCGCAGGCATTTGCCGCACTGGATCATTCTGATTTGGTTCTTGGTCCAACGGAGGATGGCGGCTATTATCTGATCGGCAGTCGCCGTTTTGACCCGCAAATTTTTTCAGGAGTTGGATGGAGCACGCCCCGAGCATTCGAGCAAACACTCGCCAATGCCCGCCGGTTGAATTTTAGCGTTTCTCTGCTGGATCGATGGTATGACTTGGATGAGTGGAAAGATATTGAGAGGCTGCTAACTTTGCGTTGCCAGGGAGAAACCCAGCCGGAGAATATCGAGAAGTTCTTGAAACAGTTAGAGCTTCAGCAGAATGTGTGAGCTGTTATTTCCAATCGTATCTATCTTTTCTTTTGGACCTCGATTCCACAAATCCATTGACCCTCTCAGCCCCCATTTGCAACAATAACTTCTAGCCATTAGCTTCATAGTTATACGGGAAATTCCATGTCTGGAATAAAAGAACGTCACGATGTCATTGTGGTCGGCGCAGGCCACGCGGGCTGCGAATCAGCCATGGCGGCTGCGCGCATGGGCGCTCGCACCGCTTTGTGTACGATGAACCTAGACCTCATTGCGCAGATGTCCTGCAATCCGGCTGTCGGCGGTATCGCCAAAGGACACCTTGTTCGCGAGATTGACGCCCTGGGCGGCATTATGGGCGAGGTCATTGACGCGACTGGCATTCAATTTCGCCTGCTCAATACCAGCAAAGGCCCTGCCGTCTGGTCCCCCCGCGCTCAGGCCGACAAAAAGCAATATCGCATCCGCATGCGTCAGGTTCTGGAGTCGGAAATTAACCTGCGCATCAAGCAGGCCGAGGTCATAGACCTGTTGCTGGAAGAACTTCCTAATTCACAACCCGTCGGACTTGCAGACGGCGCCAGCATGCCCTCCCGCCGCGTTCGTGGAGTCAAGTTGCGCGATGGCCGCGAATTGCAGGCTGATGCCGTCATCATCACCACCGGCACTTTCCTGAATGGTCTGGTTCATTGTGGAGAAAATACTTATCCAGCCGGACGGAGCGGAGAAGCAAATTCCGTCTTTCTCGGCGAAGCATTGAAGCATTTGGGCTTTCGTTGCGGCCGGCTTAAAACCGGCACTCCGCCGCGGTTAGATGCCCGCACCATTGACTGGAGCCGCTTTGAGCCTCAGCCCGGCGATGCCGTGCCAACCCCATTTTCATTTCGCACTCGCAAAATCGAGCAGCCTCAAATTAGTTGCCATATCACATACACCACTCAGAAAACACATGACATCATACGCGACAATCTGCACCGCTCTCCTCTTTATAGCGGCCAGATTAGCAGCATTGGCCCACGGTACTGCCCTTCCATCGAGGACAAAATCAAGAAGTTCCCCGATAAGCTCCAGCACCAGATTTTTCTCGAACCCGAGGGACTCGACACGAACGAAATATACGTCAATGGAATGTCCACTAGCCTTCCGATTGACGTCCAGGCTGCTTTGGTTGCTTCCATTCCTGGCTTGGAATCGGCTGAAATGATCCGGCCTGGCTACGCAATTGAATACGATTTTGTCGACCCCACGGAACTTAGCCATACACTTGAGACCAAAAATATTCAAGGTTTGTTCCTTGCTGGCCAAATCAACGGCACCACGGGTTACGAGGAAGCTGCTGCGCAAGGCATCATTGCGGGCATGAATGCTGTACTCAAACTGCAAGGCAAAGACCCGGTTTTGCTCGACCGCTCCCAAGCCTATATCGGCATTTTGATCGACGATCTGGTCACTAAAGGCACCGATGAGCCTTATCGCATGTTTACCTCGCGTGCCGAGTTCCGCCTCCATTTGCGGATCGATAACGCTGATTTGCGACTTTCTCCCATTGGTTTTCATGCGGGGCTGTTGCGCGAGAAGGATTACCGCGATTTTCAGGACAAATATCAGCGTGTGCGTTCGATTCGCGAATTCGTCAATCTGCATCGCCCTGACCCTGCATCTCCCTCCGGTCAAGTGGTGTACTCGCGACTCTCTCATTTTCCATCGGACCGTCCCATGCTTTCCCACTTGCTCAAGAGGCCGGAGTTGAAGATCGAGGATTGTCTTCCGTTGCTTCGCGAGCACTTTCCAATAGGCGTTGATCTGATGGAATGCAAGATTATAGAGACCGATATCAAGTACGGCGGCTATCTCGCCCAGCAGCAGCTAGAAATGGAGCGGATGAAGAAAGCCGAAAGCCGCATGATCCCTCTCTGGTTTCAGTACCAGGGCATTCCTGGGCTGTCCCGTGAGATGGTGGAAAAACTATCGCGCGTCCGGCCTCGCACTCTTGGCCATGCATCGCGCATTCCGGGAGTCACGCCAGCAGCCGTCGCTATCGTCAACGTATACGTTGAGATGAAGCAACGCTCGCTCCATGCACCTCGCCTAAATGAACCGATAATTCCAACGTAGTCAAACATACTGGCGCTAGAAATGCTAGTAAATCAGCCCCAGAGGCATGAGATTAGCTATTCTTGAACGAAAAATATTGATGAAATTGAAAGGAGTGGAATGGCATGTTAAAGGAATTCAAAGCCTTTGCCTTGCGCGGAAACGTCATCGATCTTGCCGTCGCGGTCATCATGGGTGCGGCCTTCGGTCCAATTGTCACATCGCTGGTGAATGACGTTGTCATGCCCCCGATCGGATTAGTTCTCGGCCAGGTGGATTTTAAAGACCTGTTCATTAGCCTCAGCAGACAGTCTTATGCTTCTCTCACCGCAGCTAAGGAAGCCTCTGCTCCGGTTATTGCTTATGGCAGTTTCTTTAATACGGTGATCAATTTCTTGATTATTTCTTTTGTGGTTTTCTTGATTGTAAAGCAGATGAACCGCCTACAGGAGCCCGCGCCAACTGCTCCACCAACGACAAAAGATTGTCCTTATTGCTATTCTACGATACCGTTAAAAGCAACACGCTGCGGCCACTGCACATCGGAGCTGCGAGCGGCCTGAGTTAAACTTTGCGGTCGCCATTGGATTTCTTCGATAATGCAAGAGGCAATCTCGGATGACTTGATAAGAACGCTCCTGGATCAGGCGGTCACTCGCTTGGGATTAAACCTTCTTCCGCAGCAGTTGCAGCAACTTGCCGCTCACTTTTCCTTATTGTTGCGTTGGAATCAAAAGATCAATCTTACTTCCTTGCGCCGTCCTCAAGAGATCGCCTCTCGCCATTTTGAAGAGTCTCTTTTCCTCACCAAAATCACGGATATCGAAAGCGGCTTGCTGGTTGATGTCGGCTCCGGCGCCGGTTTTCCTGGTTTGCCGATTAAAGTTGCCCGCCCAGGTCTGCGCGCCATCCTGCTGGAGCCAAACCAGAAAAAAACTGCGTTCCTGAAGGAAGCTGTTCGCGCATGTAAGCTCACAGGAGTCGATGTGCTTGCTCTGCGTTTAGAAGAAGCGTTGTCTGCTCCTGCCGATCAGGTTATGCCTTTAACCCATAAGGCTAATCTCGTTACCGTTCGTGCAGTTGCTCCCACACTTGAATTTCTTTCCTGCCTCAAGCAGCTTCTCCACCCACAGGGTCAACTAGCTCTTTTTCTCGGGGAACAGGACGCTTTATCCATTGCCGCAACGTCCGGTTTCTCATGGAATGCTCCAGTTAAAATTCCAAACTCCGAACGCCGCGTTATTCTGGTCGGGAAACTTGATGAGAAAAGGGAATTGTAATATAGCCAGAAGTTGATGAACTATTCGCTTTTTGAATTTGATCGGAGCAGCCACAGCAACGAGAGCCCCCCAGTCAATACAGCCAGCAAAACATGCCGCAACAGCGAATACTGTTTCGTCGCTTTGGACCGATCCTGGCTAGCTTGCGATTGTGCCTGAAACAGGATAGCCGCAGCGTACTTTGCAAAATCCAGACCGCATTGTTCGCAACTTCCTCCCTGCGCTTGAACATGCTTGCACTTGGGACAGTTATATCGCGTTGGTGTATGGCACCTCACGCAATATTGCACGGAATCTTTGTTCTGCTGTCCGCATTTGCTGCATTGCATGGTGTGATTATATTCCTGCTGTTATTCCATGTCGGCAGGAAAGATGCGTTTGACGTGTCTCGTTTTGCACAATCACCAGGTGGATTTTACCAGATCGTTTTCTTGAACATCTTTTGCAGGGATTGCTCAATATAAGTAATGAAGTACTTCAGTAGGTAGGTGTAAGTGCCAATGCGATTCTTCTTGATTGCATTGTGGCGGTGTTGCCGCGCCTCTTCGGTCATCTTAAAGCTGGGATAGGAAAAGACCAGTGATTGAGTTATGTCTGCTTTGTGCCCTTTCAATCTGTCTAGCCTCCTTTTCATAAAATCCGGGTCCGCTAGCGCGACACGGAGTATCTCTTCACATCGATGTTTATAGGTGTGGCGCGACAAACACAACGCACGGCCATTCTGTGCAATGTGCGCGCGTTCAGCCTCATTGTCGAGATAATATTGCAAGACGCCGCGAGCGTCTTTGATTCGATGAGTTACGAAATGTGTTCCCTCTTCGAACAGTTCGTTCATGCCTGCCTCGATCTTTTGCGTTACCAACAAAGCGCCAGACGCGAGTACCTCAAAAAACCGCATATTTAAATCTTCGCGGATGGACAAATTGATTCCGATCTTAGATTCGGAGAGAATCTTCGCCATTTCTTCCTCATATATACCGGTAACGATGTTGAGCGGAATATCGCTGCCGATGCTGTCGAAGAACGCTCTGCGCCCGCGGGTGACGCTGCCGACAAACGATACAGCATACTTGCCAGACTTGGGTTCTATTTGGTGATACAGCGCATCAGCAGCCAATGGTAGCCATCGTACATTTGTGGCTCCATATCGATGGGCTGCGCGAATGTAATCCTTTTGCGCGAAGAAAGTGGCATCAAAATGTGCAGCATATTCTTTATGCCACCGATAGTTCAGATGACTATCGATAGCCCAAAATGCGGTGGGAACCGGGACATCCATCCATCCGTCAGGAAAAAATCGAGCGCGTGCGTTGCTCTCGACTAACATCACTAAATCAGGTTTTGCAGAACAGTGGGTTATAAGATGGGGTACGTTTACCCTGGAGTCACACTGAATCCAATCACCATTTGCAGCGACTGGACTTGCCGCAATTACTGTATGACGCGACTGCTCAAACCCTCGCCGGATTAGTGAACTCGCGCTTCCGGGTGAAAAAGTGGATAGGAGAAGGATGTTCATTCAATTGTGGATGCGTCGATTACTCATGGAGGGGACAATGGACATAATTGATGAAATTCATGGCAGAATTTATTCGTCATTTCCCCATCAGCATGCCGTAAATCCTGTCCAAATCTTCCGGCGTATAGTATTCGATAATGACCTTCCCCCGTTTGGCGTTTCCTTCCAGTTGCACTTTTGTGCCGAGTGCTCGTTCCAATGCCTCAATCGCAGCCCGAACATTTGGATCTTGAAGTGCCTGTTTCACGCGCCGTTTGTTAGTTATGGGTTTACTAGTTCCTGGCGTTGTCTCCCGAACTAATAGTTCTGTTTGCCTTACTGACAAGCCCTGCGCCACAATACGAGCTGCAATCGTTTTTTGTGCAGCTTCGTTCGTTAGCGACAGAAGCGCTTTTGCATGACCCATGGTCAACTCATCCGCCGCAACTTTCTTTTTGATATAAGCTGGTAAGCTTAATAATCTAATATAGTTAGTTACGCTTGCCCTGTTTTTTCCGGTCCTCTCTGCGATCTGTTCGTGAGTCAGATTCGCTTCGCTTGCAAGTCTTGCAAAAGCTTCCGCTGTTTCTATCGGATTTAGGTTTTCGCGCTGAATGTTCTCGATGAGCGTAAGCTCCAAAACCTGATCGTCTGGAACATCACGAACCACAGCCGGAACAGTTCGCAAGCCTGCCAATTGAGATGCGCGCCAGCGGCGTTCCCCGGCAATCAATAGATACCGATCATCCTTTTTCCTGACGACAATCGGCTGCATTACACCATGAACCTTGATGCTAGCTGCAAGCTCCATCAGCTTACCTTGATCAAATTCCTGTCGTGGCTGTACAGGATTTGGAGAAATTCTGCCTATCTCAATATTGTGAATTAATTCGCCATTGTCGACTTGATTAATCGATTGCAAAGGCATGGTTGGAAATAGAGCCTCCAGTCCACGCCCTAATCCTCGTTTTTGAGTGCCCGAGCTAGCTATTTTTGATAAATTTTTATCTGACGGTTCCATCCGCTTTCTCCCGCATGCAAAACTTCCTTTGTTTTCCTTAATACCTTCTGTTTTTCCCTTAAAAATAGGTTGATTCGGCCTAAATTACTGCTTTGTACCATTTGAGTAACTAATGCGTGCGATCAGCTCTTTGGCTAGTCGAATGTATGCTTCTGCCCCCTTAGATCGCACGTCATAGAGTATAATTGGCATTCCATGACTGGGTGCTTCTGCCAGTCTTACATTGCGCGGTATGGTCGTTTCAAATACTTTATTTGGAAAATGCTTTCGCAATTCATCTGCTACCTGCTTTGCCAGCGTCGTTCGATCATCGAACATTGTTAGCAAAATCCCTTCTAACTCCAATTTTGGATTCAATCCATTTTGAATTCTCGCCATGGTCTCCATTAGAGCTGAAATGCCTTCGAGCGCCAAGTACTCAGCTTGAATAGGAACCAGCAGTGAATCAGCCGCAGATAGAGCATTTACGGTTAATAAATTCAATGAGGGCGGACAATCAAGAATAATGAATTGAAATTGATCCTTCAAATCACTCAAAAACGTGCGGAGCCGATACGCGCGATCTTCCATCTGGAATAGTTCAAAGTCTGCTCCGGCAAGGTTGCGATCTGAAGGGACAAGAAATAATCCATCTAATGCTGTGGGTAGAACAGTTGAAGATATGCTCCTGTCAGAACCACTTTCAAGAAGCAATGCCTGATAGAGAGAAGGCCTGCCTGGATCGCGCGCAAATCCGAGGCTAGATGTGGTATTAGCTTGAGCATCGCAATCAACTAAGAGAACTTTGATGTCTGCCGCTGCAAGCGAGGCCGCTAGATTGATGGAAGTAGTAGTTTTTCCAACTCCGCCTTTCTGGTTAGCTACAGCGATGATCTTTCCCACGAATCTGTGCTCCACGGTGGTTTATGAATGAGGTATCAATGGTCAATTTAGCAGGAGGTTTGGTAGTGAGTAAAGGAATTTCTTGGTCTATGTTCCACGTGGAACTTAGGAAAAAAATCGTAAATCGTTCTTACGTTCCACGTGGAACAATTACGTGCTTATAAGTTATGGTAGTACTGGTAAGTATGGTCAATATGTTTGCGCGCATCGTTTGAATTGCATAAAGCAAGCAAAAACAAAGGTCTTTCGCGAGAGCAGAATGTCGTCATGCTCAGCAATTCCAATGTGCTAAT
>Ga0156170_1091_pt2 | contig 22931 bp, 18 predicted proteins | sample RifCSPlowO2_12_FD_107823 | JGI IMG/M metagenome (GOLD analysis project Ga0156170, IMG submission 107823) | Acidobacteria bacterium RIFCSPLOWO2_12_FULL_54_10
CACGGTGATCTTCGCATTGGTTGGAGCATTGGTCCTAACTGTGACCTTGATGCCTGTCTTGTCGTATTTCTTCCTGCGCGCCGAACGGGAACAGGAGCCTTGGCTGATGCGGAAGCTGCGAGCGATCTATGAACCGTCCCTGTCGTGGGCGATGGGACATACGCGATGGGTGGTGCTGCTTTCCTCGGTAGCCTTTCTGTCCAGCCTTCTGGTGTTTTCTCGTTTGGGGACGGAGTTTGTGCCGCGCCTGGACGAGGGAGACATCGCCATTAATGCGTTCCGTCTGCCCAGTGTCTCGTTGAGTGAATCGCTCGTTTCGACTACGAAGATTGAGCAGGTGCTCCGCCGGTTTCCAGAAGTCAAAACTGTTGTGTCCCGCACCGGCAGTCCCGACGTGGCCACGGATGTGATGGGTATCGAGCTTTCCGACATTTTTGTCATCCTAAAACCTCGTTCCGAGTGGACCAGCGCGTCGAACAAGGGAGATCTGATCGCCAAGATGGACGAGGCGCTGAAACGGGAGGTGCCCGGCACCGGCTTCTCCTATACCCAACCCATCGAGATGCGTTTCAACGAATTGATTGCCGGGGCGCGCTCCGACATCGCGGTGAGTATTTACGGCCAGGACCTCAACGCACTGCGGCAGTTGGGCGACCAATTGGCCCAGGCATTGCGGCAGACCCCTGGCGCTGCGGATGTGCAAATCGAGCAGACTGCCGGCCTGCCCATGTTCCGTGTGGCTGTGGACCGAACCCGGCTGGCCCGCTATGGGATGAGTGCCGGCGACGTGCTCGATGCCGTGGAGGCCACCCGCGCGGGCAAAGTGGTGGGCACCATCTTTGAAGGAGAGCGCCGCTTCGACCTCGTGGTGCGACTGCCGGACTCGGTTACTCAAAGCGAGCAGGCGCTGGCCAATTTACCTCTGGCCAACCACGGGCGCTTGATCCCTTTGGCGCAGGTCGCCGATGTGGAGGTAGCTACCGGCCCGGCGCAGGTCAGCCGCAAGGATGTCCGCCGGAGGCTCATCGTACAGTGCAATGTGCGGGGCCGGGACATCGGCAGCTTCGTGCGAGAGGCTCAACAGAGAGTGGCCCAATCCGTTTCTTTGTCCACTGGTTATTTTCTGGAGTGGGGCGGGCAGTTCAAACAACTTCAGGAGGCCCAGCGGCGGTTGATGTTTGTGGTTCCGATTACCTTGCTGATCATTTTTCTCATGCTCTACACGATTTTTGGGGCCATCCGGCCTGCGTTGTTGATTTTCTTAAACGTGCCTCTGGCCATCACGGGCGGAGTGTTTTCCCTAGTCCTTCGCGGACTGCCGTTCAGCATCTCGGCTGCCGTCGGCTTTATTGCCCTATTTGGTATTGCGATGCTGAATGGAGTCGTGCTGGTCACGTATATCCGCCAGCTCCGGGAAAAAGGTCTCAACGTGGCAGAGGCGGTGGCGCAGGGCGCCAAGGTCCGCTTGCGACCCGTCCTGATGACCGCCATGGTGGCCAGCTTTGGCTTCATTCCCATGGCCCTGAACACAGGTCTTGGGGCGGAAGTGCAACGTCCGCTGGCCACTGTAGTGATCGGAGGCCTCGTCGCCTCCACGCTTCTGACGCTGCTGGTAATTCCCAGCATTTACCATTGGTTTGAGGAGAAGAGTACAGATGCGGAGCTTTAAGGAGGGATTTATGAAAGAGATAAAGGCGATCATCCAGCCGTTCAAGGCGGAAGAGGTCATCGCCACATTGCGCACGATACAGAATATGTCCGGCATGACCGTCTCGGAGGTGCACGGGTATGGAAAGGCGGTTCCGGGCAGCAGTTCCAGGGAGGATGAAGCTAGGATCTTTGGCTCGAAAAAAATCAAGCTGGAGATGGTGGTCCCAGATCTCTTGGTTGAGAAAGTGACAGAGATTATCACCACAATCGCTCACACCGGCAATCCAGGCGACGGAAGGCTCTTTATTTATACGGTGGATGATGTGATAAAAATCCGGACGGGAGAACGGGGCGAGCAGGCAATCTGATCCGGTACGAATTGGGAGTTTCCACGATCAGTATCGGGTTCGAGCCGGGCCTGCTGTCTATGTGCGTGCATGAAGAGCGAGTAAAAGGGATGCAGAACATCAGAGAAGAAGTTTATGACGGAAAGTGGTATTTCCACTTTCCCATGCGCAATGCGTTGCTGGCCGGCGTGCTGACAGGGCTGGCGTATGCCCTCGCCCATCTAGGCTTCATACCGCTATGGGCAGAGACGGCCATCAACATTGTTGCGATTCCACTGGGCGGCTATCACTGGTTCCGTGAAGGGATCGAAGGGCTCCTGCAAGAAAGGAAAATCGGAATCGAGATTCTCATGATGGGCGCTACGGCTGGATCAGCATGGTTAGGACTGTGGGATGAAGCGGCTTTTCTTGTGTTCCTCTATGGCGCTGCCGAAGGATTAGAAGAATATACTTACGCGAAAACGCGGGCGTCCATCCGGAAGCTCCTGGACCTTGCTCCGAAAGAGGCAAGGGTTATCAGGAACGGCGCAGAGATTGCGATACCCGCCAAAGAACTTGCTGTTGGAGATGTTTTTCTCGTGCGGCCCGGCGAGGCTATCCCCACAGACGGCATGATTGTGAGAGGACGGTCCAGCGTCAATGAGGCTCCCGTTACAGGCGAATCGATTTCGGTAGAGAAGTCGGAGGGGATGAAGGTGTTTGCGGCTACCATGAACCAACAGGGAGCACTGGAAATTCGGGCTACGGCGACTTTCCAAAATAACACCCTTTCTCGAATGGTCCATATGGTGGAAGTGGCGCAGGAACAAAAAAGCAAGACTCAGCTTTTCATTGAGAGGTTCGGCACGAAGTACTCTCCTTTGGTTCTTCTGGCTTCACTGCTTTTCCTGTTAATCCCACCGCTTTTCGGATCGTCATTTCAGGAATGGGCAACAAGATCAGTTGTGCTCTTGGTGGCTGCTGCTCCCTGTGCCCTGGTCATGTCCACTCCCGTGGCGATTGCAGCCGGCATTGGGATCGCAGGACGCTCCGGAGTACTGGTGAAAGGAGGCGTCCATTTAGAAAACCTGGGCAAAATCAAGACGGTGGCTTTTGACAAGACTGGCACGTTAACGAAAGGCACGCCCGTTGTCACCGATGTGATCGCTCTCAACGGCGACTCGGCCAGTGTCTTAGCAATGGCCTATAGTGTGGAAAAATTCTCGGAGCATCCGCTGGCTCAAGCCATCATAAAGAAGGCGGAAGAGGCGGGATTGGAAGCGCTAGATTCGTTGGAATTCAGCGCACTGGTGGGAGCTGGGGCGAAAGCCAAGGTGAATCAAGACACGGTCTATGTGGGCAGTCCCGATTTGTTCGAAGAACTGGGGATTCATGTAGGCGCCATTCCCAAAATCGAAGAACTGAGGAGCCAGGGCAAGACGGTGGTCCTAGTGGCAACGGAGGAGAAGCTCACCGGCGTCATCGCAATTCGGGACGAAATCAGATCGGATGCAAAGGAAGTGATCCAACAGCTTCACAAGATGGGGATCAAAACAGTTATGTTAACCGGCGACAATGAACGCACCGCGCGGGCGATTGCCGGAGAGTTGGGTATTGATGAGGTTCGAGCCGACCTGAAACCTGAAGACAAAATCAAGGCCATCGAGGAATTGGAAGGGCGCTACGGTGCTATGGCCATGGTCGGAGACGGCATCAACGACGCTCCCGCTCTGGCCAGGGCCACGGTGGGCGCCGCCATGGGGGTAGTCGGTACGGACGTGGCCATCGAAGCAGCGAATATCGCGCTGATGTCTGATGATCTGAAGAAGGTAATCTATGCAATTCAACTCGGCAAAAGAGCGCGTGGGATTAGCTTGCAGAACATCGTCTTTTCCCTGCTAATCCTCGCCATTCTGATCCCTGCTGCTTTAGTTGGCTTTCTGACTGTGGCTATCGCCGTCTTCGTCCACGAGACGTCGGAACTTTTGGCCGTCGCCAATGGCTTGCGCGTTGCGCGGGCTTGAATCTTTCGGCGCCATTGCAACCCGGCCTTTTTCATCCTCCCCCGCATATTGCAACGGCTTCTCCGGGAGTGGTTCGGCATTGAGCCCACGACCATCCGGTTTAGGAAAAGAAACGTTGATGCAAATTTGGAGCCTATGGGCACGGCCCCGGTGGGCTGGCGTAGAAGAAATGTTTACCCGCACGCCGCCTTATTGGCCTGCCGGTTACTTAGAGCATGGTTGCAAAGAATCGCCTAGCGGTTTTCAGCGGCGTTGATTTTAACGAGAAATTCCTGGTATTGCGGCTCAGCCGCAAGGAAGCTGAATATATTGTCCTGTAACTCTTTGGTTAAATCTTTGAATCCTTCTTCCCAGGCTTTTTGCAGGAACAGCAAGGTTTCTTCCACCTTGCCCATTTCGGCGTACGTCTTGGACATGTAAAAATTATACGCGCCCATGTTTTCCGTGTTGCGCTGCTGCACCATGGTTCCTGTGCGCCCGGCTTCATTGAAAATATTGGGGTCCAGTTGCAGCGCGAACTTGTAGCTGGACATCGCGTAATCATATTTCTCCAGCGCGAAATACGCCGTTCCCAGGTTGCTGTAGATGACGGCGTCATTCGGTGTCAGTTCCAGCGCTCGCAGGTAGGCCAGTATCGCCGCCCGGTATTTCTTCTGCGCGTATTCCACTGATGCCAGATTGTTGATGGCGGGTCCGTACTTCGGGTCGATCTGGACAGCTTTGCGGTAGGCTGCTTTGGCCTCGTTCAGGTCCTGTATCAAATGGTAGGCGATGCCGAGTTTGTTCTGATAGGTAGCGTTCTTGGGGTCCTGTTGCGTAAGCCTGCGGTAGATGGTTGCCGCTTCTTCGTATTCCTTGCGCGCCAGGTGCAAGTCCGCCCGCTGCTCCATCGCTTTCGCATCAGACGGGGCCGCCGCCTGGTCTCCGCTCTGCGCCGCCGCTGGCAGTGCGCTTACGCACGCCAGTACGGTGCACAGCCACAATATCCCAATCGTTTTCGCATCTCGGCGCATAAAAAACTTGCAAAGATTATTCCGATACGGAACTCGGAGGATTTTTAGTCGCCACCTCTTCGCTATGGCGAATCGTAATCTGCTCGCCTTGTGCTTCCATGTTACTCTCGCCGGAAATCCCCCGCAATCGATTTCGCACCCGATCTTGCTATCGAACTTTTTAGAACAGCGATGTTCTATTTTCGCGCGCCTGATCTGCTTTTTAACTAATTCGAATAATTTGTTCGGAAGTTACTGCGGTTCTGCGTCCGGTTCTTCTGGCGTACCTTGCGCAGGAGGTGTTTGTGGTGCGGGTACTCCTGGTATTCCAAACCGCGTTCCGGGTTGTCCGGGTACTGGGATTCCTTGCGGTATGCCACCCGGGAATGCTCCCGGCGTGCCAGGCCTTATCGGCTGCCCAAATCCTTGCGGTAGAATGCCTGGCTGTCCGGGCACGACCACTGGCGGTTGCCCCGGTACGCCCGGTTGTCCTCCTGGTGCAGCGCCCCCTGGTTGCGGTTGCGGAGTCGTCGCCGGTTCTGCTGGAGCGGCGGGCAATCCGGTCAGCTCTTTGCCGAACAGTAGCGTCCGGGAGGCAAACAATTCAGCGGGTGATGATCGCAAAATGTATGGGCGAATCAATAACCACACTTCCGTCTCCAAATTATCTTTCTTGCGTGTTCCAAACAATGCTCCTACGATTGGCAATCGCGCGATCCACGGCGTTCCCGTCTTGGACTGAAGCGCTGTCTTGTTCCGGATGCCCGTTACCAGATAGCTTTCTCCCTCCTTCAGCCGGATCTGTCCTATTAGCTCGCGGTTTACAATCGTCGGCTTGCCGCCCAATTCCTGCGCTCCCAGATCGCGCACGGCAAGATTGATCGCAAGCGTCACTTCGCGTCCGGAATGAAGGTAGGGGGTAACCTTGGCAATCACGCCCAGGTCCTCATATTGGATGGACGGCGCGTAGGCCAGCCCGCTCTGCGCTGCGCTATTGTCGTCGGGCACCCCTGTGCTGATGGAGCCGACTTCCAGCGGAAAGCGCTGTCCCAGTGACATGCTGGCTTCTAGTCCATGCGAAGCGCGCAATTGCATGGTTTGGTGTGACCGCAGCAAACTGGAGTTGAACGTTGCTTGCAGTAACGCCGAGGGCAGGGCCATTCCGAAGAGCGATTGTCCTCTGCCGACTCCGAACAGGTTGCTCACTGTCCCGCTCAGCGAGCGGCCTAGAAATCGCAGTTCAAACGATTGTGGCGGCAGTATCCCCAATTCGCGGGCCTTTCGGGTGTCGATTTCCCATATCTCTACTTCCAGCATCACTTCACCCGGCGGCTTCTGGAGCGATGCAAAGAAGTCATGGGCCAGCTTTACTTGTTTCGTCCGCCCTCTCACCGTAATCACGTTCAGGCGCGAGTCGGTAGTCACGCGCCGCAGGTCCAGGAAGGTTCGCAGCGCGGTGCCGATCTCGGTCAATTGCTGCGGAGTGGTTTGCGAGTCCGCGTGAAGATACGTCAGCACTTGACGCTCGTACTAGCCCCGCTTGGCGGCTGTGTCGGCAACCACCAGCCCGGTGTGTTCATCCAGAGGGGTTACGAATGTCGCCGAAATGGCCTCCGCCGCCGCGATAGCTTCCTGCAACGTGGCATCGTCAATCGAATAATCACTGCGCAAATTCCCCAGCCGCAATTCCCTCTCGAACACAAACACAATTCCGTAGGCTTTGCCAATTGCTTCATACAGCGTCTGCATGCTGGGCCTGCGCACCGTCACACTGGCCCGCGGCGTGCTCGGTTGCAGCTCGTAATCCTGCGCCGAGGCATAAACCGGCACGTTATCATCGATCAAATTAGGTGCTTCCTGCGCCAAACCTCGGTGCGCGCTGCCCAGCATTATTGCCAGCGCCAGCACCATCACCGCTGCTAGCTTTGCATTCCCGTTCATGGCCTTGATTTTAGCACTACCTGGCTGCAAATGATCGATTCCCACAAATGTTTACGTCACAGCTGGGGTACCCGTTCAATCAGCATTGTTTTAGTGTGTAATTTGAACTTCCAGTGACGTTATCTTCGGCCAACTCTTGCCCTGACCAGTTGAAGTTGCGCGGATTCACTCAAGCCGATTCGCATGACCACACCCAGCAATTCTGCATAATCAGCGTAATCTACGGATAACCCTTTCAGTTTCAAATGGATGCACACAGCTTCAAGGTCCATTTTCGTGGTCCAGCACGTGCATGTATCAGAGTGCGTGGAGTAATAGGACAACGGGGCGCGGTGAGAAGTCTATCAATTCGAGGGAACTGATATGCGGGCAGAGTAACAAATCGGACTGCGCCCCGCTTTCCAATATGGAAGGAAGGTAGTTATATGGCAGAAGCTGTAAAGGTGATGGAGCCGGTCAAGAAATCTGGAGGAGCAGTTCCGGTTAAGGTTTCACATACCGCTGACATCGCAGCCCGGGTGCGGGACATATTCGATAACATCTCCCAGCGAGCCTTCGAGGTGTTCGAGCGTAACGGGCGCGTCTTTGGACGGGAGTGGGCAGACTGGTTCAAGGCCGAAGCCGAACTCCTCCATCCGGCACACCTTCATGTGGTGGAATCCGACAAAGAGGTCACCGTGAAGGCGGAGGTTCCCGGATTTACTTCGGCCGATCTTCAGGTAAGTCTGGAGGGAAGCAGGCTGACGATTGCGGGCAAGCGCGAGACCAAGGAAGAAAAGACCGAAAAGAAGACCGTATATCGCGAACACTGCTCAGATCAGATTATGCGGGTAATTGATCTGCCCTCGCCTGTGGATGCTGGGAAGGTGACGGCGACGTTGAAGGACGGCATGTTGGAGCTGATCATGCCGAAAGCGGCTCCACCACGTAAAATCGCCATTGAACCCAAGGCCGGATAACCGCTGAGAATTTCCTCCGAGGCGCGGGGGGGGGGGCATCACGGCGAAGCGTCCGACTCCTCCCCCGCCACGAATGTAAAGGAAGCATCGGCACACGAATAGCCCGCACGCGGTAGAACAAGCGGCGAAGAGCAGGAGGGGAAATGAAAATCCTGTCGAAAGAACGAGTACGGTCGGAAAAGGGACTAGGTCGCCAAGCCAAGCGCTGGAGAAATGCCGGCAGAGAACAAACTCCGGTGGACGAACTGCCAGTGCCGAAAGCTTTGCCAACCACTGACAACAATGCTCCGCCAACTAGAGGTCGCATAACCCATCGAGTCGCGGCGCAAAAGTAGATAGCGTGACGCTGGCGAGCCGAAGGGCTGGCGAGAATTACCGACGGAATCTATTCCAGAGTGAGCACGATTACGGGCTGGAGTCCCGCTTTACGACAAGCATGGTAAAGCGGGACGACCATATCGGACAGGCCACTCAGAGGGAAGCCATCCTAGCTATCAACAGTGACCCGACAGATCTTTTGTACCAATCGTTGTGAGAGAGTTTGCATCACAACCTATGGTTTTGAAGCCGTATTCAAACAGGCGAATTGCCAATAACTTATCCGCCAACACCATCCGAACTTTCAGGATTAGTAACGAAAAGTCACCTTGTATTTACCAACCGTCTGGCTAGGCAATTCAAACTCACCCACTACCAGCTTTCCTCTAGGCCGCAGCCTCTTGCTTAACTTCCTCCGTTTGATACTCCTCTCAGCCAGCAGGTACAATCTTCTTATGGCCCTCAAGGAAACAACCCCAGCCCAGGTGGACATTTCGCTGAGCCAGGGTGTCAAGATTGTCTGGAACGACGGAACGTTCCCCAACTCCTGCGCTCGCTCGTTTAATGGTTTTCATTGCGCGGCCTGGACACCCCCACGTATACTGACCGTATGGATTCGACCATTCGCCTGACGCCTCACAGCCAAGAGCTGCTCGAAGAACAGATCGCGCGCGGTCCCTATCGTTCGCCCGAAGAAGTTATTGAGCGGGCGCTGGAATCCCTTGCTCTACGAGAGTCCGTTCATTCCCGTCGCGGTCCCTCGGCAATATCTCCCGCCGAGGCGGTCTCCGCCATTCTGGAAATCCAGAAGCGTAACCGGCTGGGCGGACTGAAGATCAAGGATTTGATTCACGAAGGGCACAAATACTGATGGCGGCGTTCGTGATCGACGCTTCGGCCACGCTGCCCTGGTGCTTTGCCGATGAAGCCACCGAGGCAACCAATGCGTTGCTGATCCGCCTCCGGACAGGTGATGAAGCAATGGTCCCGGCGCATTGGCCCGTTGAGGTTGCCAATGCGTTGCTGGCAGCGGTTCGCCGCAAGCGCATCCCTCCTGTGGACGTCCACCAGTTTCTTGAGAACCTGGAAGCCCTTCCGATTCGCGTCGACACGACTACCAGGAATCCAATCCGTGCGGGAGTTTTCCCACTGGCGGAGCAATACGAACTCACGGTCTACGATGCGGCCTATCTTGAACTGGCGATTTGGGAACGCTTGCCCCTCGCAACACTTGACAATGATTTGCGGAAAGCGTCGAGCGCGGCGGGGGTTTCTTTAGTTAAAATGGGGACAGCCTGAACTGCGCGATTTTTTTCTCCAATTTCCCGATCTCAACCAAGCTCTTTCAGGCGCAGCGGCTGAGGCTCTGAGTCGTTAGCACCTGCACGGGCATCGCCGAATCAAGTCTCTGAAACTTGCAGGATTCGCCTCGGATTTGGCAGATCGGTCCTGCCTTGTCGCCTTGTATTTACCAACCGTCTGGCTCGGCAATTCAAACTCACCCACTACCCGCTTTCCTCTAGGCCGCAGCCTCTTGCTTAACTTCCGGCGTTTGATACTCATCTCCGCCAGCAGGTACAATCTTCTTATGGCCCTCAAGGAAACAACCCCAGCGCAGGTCGACATTTCACTGAGCCAGGGTGTAAAGATTGTCTGGAGCGACGGGCACCGCAGCGAATACCCGCTCAAATTCCTGCGCGATAACTGCCCTTGCGCTCCCTGCCAGACCGCTCCTGCAACCCCCGCAACCGCCTTTCTCATGTACAAGCCCGCTCCGAAGCTCAACTCCGCTGAGGCCGTAGGCCGCTACGCCGTGCGTCTCTATTGGGACGACGGCCACTCCACCGGCATTTACTCCTTCGACCACCTCCGCCACCTCTGTCCTTGCCCGGAGTGCGCCACCATTTCGCGGTCATCCTGAACTCAGTGAGGGCCTTGCTTGTGGATATTTCCCTCGCTGTCATCCTGAGCGGCTTGTCCTGAGCGCAGTCGAAGGGCGGAACGCAGCGACTAGCGGAGTGGAGCTTCCGTTCCGAGCGCAGCGGCGCTCCTTCATTCTGACTCCTGTCTTCTGTCTCCTGACTACTACCCACCCACTCCCTACTCCCTAATTTCTACTCCCCACTTTCTCCCCCCTCACGGTTTTCATTGCGGTTGCCGCTTCAGGTTTGTAGAATATGTGCATGTCTGAAATTGCCAACAAAGAACACCGTGCACCGGACAAAGCCGTTCAAAACATTCAGGACTCTTTTCTCAACCACGCCCGCAAGGAGCGCCTTCTCGTCACCATTTTTCTCATCGGCGGCGTGCGCCTCACCGGCAAGATCAAAAGCTTCGACAAATACGCGCTCGTGCTCGAGGCCAACAACCAAGAGCAATTGATCTTCAAGCACGCCATCTCCACCATGGTGATCCAGCGGGTTTCGCATGGCGGCCCTAATTCTCCGCCGCCCGCGGAGGCTTGACCATTTCTCCTGTTTCTTATTTGGAGCGCGCCATCCTGGTTGGCGTCAAGCAAAAGCTTCCTCCCCAGCGCGTAGCAACCGGTCCTGGCGCGGAGGAATCTCTCGACGAATTGGCCGAGCTGGTGGCCAGCGCGGGCGCTGCGGTCTGCGACAAAATCCTCCAGAGCCGCGAGCGCATTGATGCTGCCACCGTCGTCGGTCGCGGCAAGCTTGAGGAGATTCACGCGCGCGTCGCCTCGCTCGGCGCCAACCTGCTGATTTTCGACTACGACCTCACGCCCTCCCAGCAGCGCAATATTGAGTCCACGGCGGACTGCCGCGTTGTGGACCGCACGCAGGTCATCCTCGATATCTTTGCCCGCCATGCCCGCACCCGCGAAGGGCAGTTGCAGGTGGAGCTGGCGCAACTGAATTACCTGCTCCCGCGCCTCTCCGGTCGCGGCATCGAAATGTCCCGGCTCGGCGGCGGCATCGGCACGCGCGGTCCGGGTGAAACAAAGCTTGAAATGGACCGCCGCCGCATTCGCACCCGCATCTCGACTTTGGAAAAAACGCTCGAAGGCGTCCGCGACCAGCGCATGCGCCGCCGCTCCCGCCGCGCTGGCATCCCCGTTGCGACCGTCGCCCTGGTGGGTTACACAAACGCCGGCAAGTCTACGCTGTTCAACCGCCTCACTCACGCCGGCGTGCTGGTTTCCTCGCAGATGTTCGCCACCCTTGACCCCACCTTGCGCGTTCTGGAGCTTCCCTCGCATCGCCGCGTCGTTGTGTCCGACACAGTCGGTTTCATCCGCAACCTGCCGCACACCCTCATCAAGGCCTTCCGAGCCACGCTCGAATAGGTTAGCGAAGCTTCGCTCCTTCTCCTGGTCGCCGACGCTTCCGCCGCCTATCGCGAGGAGAAGGACGAGCAGGTCCGCCGCGTCCTTGAAGAAATCGGCGTTCTCGAAAAATCAATTCTGCGCGTGTGGAATAAATCAGACTTGCTGAGCGATGCGGATAAACTAACGCTTCGATCCGGCGAAGGCGTTCTCATCTCCGCCTCAAGCGGCGAGGGAATTGACGATCTGCTGCTGGCGGTGGATCGCGCTTTGCCCATTGATCCCGTGGAAAGGGTTCGCTTGCGCTTTCTACAGAAACAGGGCAAGGAATTGTCGTGGGTCTACGAATCGGGCCGCGTCATTGGCCGCAAGGACAGGGCTGGTTTCATCTCCGTCGACGCCGAGCTGCCTCAATCGCTGGTCGCCCGCCTGGCAAAATCCAAAATTCCCATGGAACCCCTCCCGGCCATCGCCGGGAGTTGATTCGCTCATTCATCAGTCTGCCTCGATCGACTGCTGGTTACTTCCCTTAATTCGATTTCACCGACACAACCGCCGATGTTGCCACCAGCGCGCCACTCGCGTTATACACCCTCGCGCTGAGCTGATAGGTCTTGTTCGGCGCGTTGGGCACTTTCCAACTGCACGAATATTCTCCGCTCGATCCACTGTTATCCGAGCAGGCTACCGCATTGCCCACCATCATATCGACACGGCTGGCAGGGTAGCTAGTTGGATTCAATAATGCTCTTATCGTCACCGTCGACTTGCGTGCCACCTGCGTCAGCGGTGTCGTATTAGCAGGGGACGTAATTGCTACTGTCGGTGGCTGCGGCGGATTCAAATTCAAACTAATATTCGCCGAAGTCCCCACATTCGCCGGGATCGCTCCATCCGTTGCCTTCGCGTATATGGTGTGGCTTCCGGTCAGTACAGTTGTATTCCAGCTCACAATATAATTCGGTCCCGTGGTTGAACTGCCAATGGGGATCGGATTGCTATCCAGGAAATACTCCACATTGGCAATATTCGAAGCATCGCTCGCCGTTGCTGTCAGCGTAACCAGCCCCGACACCGTGCTGCCGTTCGCCGGGTTTGTGATGCTCACCGTCGGCGGTGTGCTATCGACCCCGCTGTCCACTGCCGTGGCCACGACATACGCCGATGTCAAATCCACCAGTCCAGCGCTGTTCTGAACTTGGAGCATGATCCAGTAAGCTCCTGGCTTGGTGTACGAGCAGTTTCCTTGTGAACTTGTGGACCCCGAAGTGAACCCGCCTCCTCCGCAGATAAAGTAATACCAACTGATCGTTCCGCTGGGCGTCGTGCTGCTGCTCATGTCGATGTTCACCGTCAGCGGCACCGGTCCGCTGGTTTTGTCTATCGTATAGCTGGCAATCGGCGGCACCGGCGCAGTATCTGCCACGCCCACGCGCACCACGGCTGTTGGCCGGTTCGAAGAAAGGTCTAATTGCGCATCCATTGTCTGGCTGCCCACCCGGAAAACCCCAGCGCCGTTGAACGTCACGTTCACCGCCGGGCTTGTATAACAACACCAGCCGCTGGCCCCGCCCTGACCGGACGCCCACAGGTCGCGCGGAAGCGTGCCGCTTCCGTTTGCATTCATGGTCACCGTAACCGTGCCGCCTACCGCGATATCCGTCGCCGACAACGAAATGCTTTCCGTCGGTATGGAAGATGCGCCCCCCGCGCTGGTCGTGACGATTTTGCTGTCGAAGGCTCCGCCACCGCGATTGTCTGCATAGGCCGCGTTGAACACCGAGGACATCGGCACCGTAAATGCCGGAATGCTGATCGTAGCCGGGTTGCCTACTGGATTCGGGATCAAAGAGTTGAGCCACCAGCCCATCAGCCACGTGGAGCCGGTCGTCGCGCCTTCCTTGTTCCAGGCGCCGCGCAGCGTATCGCCATCGGCATCGAACGCCGTAGCATTTAATGCCACGGATGTATTGGGAGTTGTAAAGATGTCTGCCCCGGCATTCACCGTCGGAAAAATATTCAAAGCGAATGAAGCCATACCCAGCTTCGGGTTAGTGAGCGTCTTGAGGAAATTCAGTCTCCCCCCCNTGGAAGTGCTCAGCGCCCGCGCATTGCTCATCACATCGTAGCTGGCCGGGTCCAGCATCACATCACGCGCTGCTGCTGCCGAAAGCGGCGCTTGTCCCAAAGCTGCGCGCTTTTGCACCATCGCCGCCGCCACGCCGGCCACATGCGGCGAAGCCATCGACGTTCCCGACAGCAGCTTGTAGCCGCTCGCATCACAAAGCGAGCAGGGGGTCGGCACGCCCGTAGGCACGGTCGACAGCGTGCTCACGCCCGGTGCCGCTATATCCACGCTCATCAAGCCATAGTTCGTAAAGCTCGCGCCTGCGTCGTTCAAATCCGTTGCCAGCACGGAAATGATCCCTCGATTGTTGTAGGCAGCCGGATACATCGGGCTTGCGTCGGCATTCTGCCCGCTGTTGCCGGCTGCGCAAACGTTCAGGATGCCTGCGTTTTCTGCATTAGCCATGGCTGTTTTCAATTCCGCGCTATACCCGCCGCCGCCCCAGGAATTATTGGTCACGCGGATGTTCATCCCGCTGTTTTTCAGTTCCAGAATCTTTTGGAATGCGACGATCGCATCGGAAATGCTCCCGCTGCCGCCGGAGTTCAGGAACTTGAAGGAGATGATCTTGATATTCCAGTTCAGTCCCGCTATCCCCTTTCCATTGTTTCCTACCGCACCGATGGTTCCGGCAACGTGCGTCCCGTGGCCGTGATCGTCTTTACCTCCAAGCGCACAGATGCCGCCGAAGCAGCTATACCCCGGATTGTTGTTGACGCTGCCGTCCGTCAAAAGGTTCCCCTGCAAGTCTTCATGACTCGGATCAATCCCCGTGTCGACTACTGCAACCACAACATCTTTGAGAATTGCCGGGTCCTGAATGTCCCACGCTGCAGGAGCGGATATTTTCGTCATGTCCCATTGCTGCGCCCACATTGGATCGGTCGGCGTCACAATCGCCTGCACCTCGTAATCCGGCTCCGCGTTTTCGACCGCCGGATTCGCTTGATACCGCTCCACCGCTTCCGGCACCTGCAAACCCGGCGGCGTCGGCACTAGGAACAGATTCGCATCCCCCGGGAAAGCTCGTGCCGCTCCGCTTCCGGGCAAAAACGCTCTCGCCGCTCCCGCGCGGAAGCGCACCAGCAGCCGCGATGGATGGAACTTCGCGCCCTGCGGCTGAATGCCGTTCGTGATGGTTACCGTTGCCCCATCTTCACTGGGCGTGATGGTGGTGGAAATCACCGGGGGGACCGGGGGGCCTTGCGCATTCATTTGCAGAGTTAGCACGAACAATGCAAAGGCAAGTCCGATCCACCTTTGAACAGATTTTCCGATTGATGAAAAGTCGCTTCGCCGCATGGGAAGTTACACTCCTTGAGCTATAGTTTTCCTAACCTGGGGGGAGGCCGAAAATATCTGATACAAACCCGAATGTCCACATACTACCACATTCCTTTTGCTGTAAAAATAAAAATCCACCTTTTCATTTTTTCTTGCTTTTGTGTGATTTGCAGTGCGAATTCACTCGCAGCCCAGCGCTATAGCCCACGGCTCCATCCCGAACTCGCTCTTGCGGCAAAACCGGCCATAAATCTTCGCCCTCCCCGCGCGGATGATTTCTTCATTCACCCGTTTGCCGTTGCACCACACCACCGCCAGCATCCGCCCATAGTCATCGGTGAGTTGCAAATCATCCTGATCCACCAGCGCCGCCGCCCCCGCCGGACACATCTCCCGAAGGAATTCCGTCGCCTCCGGCGCACCTCTCGTTCCGCGCTCTGGCGCATTCACCAGAACCAAACGAATACGCTGACCGCCGACCTCCAGCGTGTCGCCGTCAATCACCCGCTCCACAAATCCAGAGATGCACGCCGCCGTTCCGCTGCAACCGGAGCTATCACTTGTTCTGGGGATTGGTATAACATTTCGCCGCACTGCATACCCGATCGTCAGCAGCAGCGACAAGATCAGATAGATGATTTTCTTTTTTCCGCTTCTTAAACCTATGGATGGAATTTTTCGCCGACCGCGCATGTGCCTTTTTAGCCTGATTTTCGTCGAAATACCAGCCTTGAAACAGCACAATCGCCATCCTCAACCGAAGGAACCGAGAGAACCGAGGGAACCGATGCTTTCCAGGGACTATTTCTGACGCTTTTTGGACTCTGGTTTATCTTCCAATATCGGGCCGGTCTGACTCGGTAGGTTCCGGCGGACACTTATCCTCTCCGCCATAAAGAGTCGGGCGCTTTCCCGATTCCTCATCGGCCTTCTTGGTAACTTCTTGCAACCGAGTTTGCATTGTTTCAAACTCGCTGGTGTTTTCGATGGCCTGCTCTTGCATTGGCAGGAAGGATATCTCGCGGTAAACGCCGACGATACGATCATAAAACGCCGGGTGCGTGCGGAAGAAGCTGGTTTTCTCCACATAGCCTTCCTTGGAGGCCATGATGTCGAAGAATTGGATGAAGCCCTCTGGATTGTAGCCAGCTTTCCATGCGTACTGAACTCCGAGTTGATCCGCTTCCAATTCATATTCACGACTCACGCCCAGCAACTGCAAGCTCAGTGCGAGTCCCAAACCGTAAAATCCATATTGCAGCGCATAGTATGCACCGATCCCAACTGCGCCTCCCGTGAAGATCAATGCTGCAATCTGCGCCGCTTGATAAATAATGCTGGCGATCGTCGCTTTTTTCATCAGGCGATTCCCATGTCGCGCGACAGCATGGGAAATCTCGTGCGCGATCACACCGGCTAATTGCGCTTCATTCCTTGCTTCTGCCAGCAGTCCGCGATTGATAAATAAAAACCCTCCCGGCAAAGCAAACGCATTTATTTCTTTGGAATTCAGCAAAGTGACGTTGAGCGGAACTTGCAAGTCGGAGTTTTTCACGATGTTTTGCGACAGCCGGTTCACGTACTCGGTGATCTCTTCGTCTTGAATCTCCGGAGGCAGCATTCCCATTTGTTTCATTTGCTGTATTGCCTCCTGGCCTTTCTTGATGTCGTCCTCCTGGTTGGATTCTATTGTGCGATAACCAATGTCTTCAGCATCTCCCCATTTGCGCGCGCGGGCTTGACCCGATTCGATCACGTTTTGGATTTCTGCCTTGGCAGTTGGCCATTTCTCCAGAATTTCGAGCTTGGCTCGCATATTTTCGTACTCAATCGGAATCCCGTTATCGCGGGCTACTTTTGCTTCAGCCGCCTGCTTCTGCAAGGATTGAATGCGGCAATGTAAATCCTGCCGTCGAGTGGCCATTTCCGGCGTGTCTTCAGCAGCACTAATATTCAGTTTCCGGAGTTCGTCTTGAGCCCTGCGGATCTGATTTTCCAGGTCTTTTTGTTTCTTGGCGATGCCATCTTTCCTAGTCTTTTCTTCCTTCTCTAATCGTTTGAGTGCTTCTTGATATTGTTGCTTGGCGAACCTGAAATTTGGAGACTTCTCCAAAAGCTCAAGATAGGATTTCTTCAGCAAATCATCAATCGACTGCGAGGCCTGTACGGTCGGAAGCATCACAGCACGGCCATTTGGTGTGTTCGTCGATACCAGTAGAATAATGGAAAGGATGATCGATATAACTTTCCTGAAATTTCCTCGCATGGTTTCCCTCCTAAGCTTTATAATTTCATGCAGTCGTTCAACAAATCACCCTATAAAATGGATTCGCGTGCTCAGTGCAAAGAAGCCATGTTTACCACTCACCCCTCATCTGGCGCATTTAAAAGACCATACCGTCTTGCAGCTTGCAACTCTCTGGAATGGCATGGTTTGGCGCTTGATGAGATACCACCATACTCGTGTATATTTTTAACTTTAGGGTTATTTTCAAAGTATTTCCCACTGCTAGATATAACCAAACCTAGAGTTGTCCGGTTATACAGATTCGAGATTAGTTTATGAGCATTCCATTCGGCAAGTAATGGATAATTACCGAACCTAGATTCTCCTTGCCAACATGTTATACTGTGCGCCTACTTTCAACCAGGAACTGAAACAAGCATGAAATGTCCATTTTGTGGTGACGTAACAGATCGGGTGGTGGATTCCAGAGAGAGTAAGGAAGCTCAGTCCGTTCGTAGGCGCAGGGAATGCCTCTCTTGCAAACGCCGCTACACGACCTATGAACGAGTGGATGAAATCCCTTATATGGTCGTTAAAAAAGACGGTCGCCGGGAACTGTTCGACCGCCAGAAGGTGCTGGCTGGGCTGATGCGCGCCTGTGAGAAAAGACCTGTCAGCATGAACCATTTGGAAGAAATCGTGAATGAAGTAGAGGCTAAGGCCATCGATTCTCCAGACCGTGAGGTGAATTCTGTAGCGATTGGGGAGATGGTGATGAACCGGCTCCGCGACCTCGACAAAGTAGCCTATGTGCGTTTTGCCTCGGTGTATCTGGACTTCAAGGATGTAAACCAATTCATGGAAGAGCTGCGCGATTTGCTCGGTTCGTCACGCCGCTCAAAAAAGATCAAGCAGCAAATATCATCTTCTTGGCCCAATTGATCCGGCTGGAAATACCTAAGTATTGCGTCTGAATTATTGAAGCAATCAAATGGTAAACGACACATCGATTTAATCCAACTCGGGGGAGATCCTTGTTTCGCCGTCACTGGAAAACTTTGATTTCAGTTTTGGGGGGCAATTTCCTTTATTTTGGTATTTTGTATCCCTACCTTCCCCAGGCAGCGCGGCACCGCCCTTTTCGCATGCTGGACTGGGGGATCGCTGTAGATTTCTGGATCTGCGTCGCGATATACGGACTGCTTTCACTGCCTATATGGCGTCGTCGCTGAAGGTTTTCGCCGTTTACAGCGCGCTTGCGCCTGATAAGCATTAAGCATATGATTACTTCGATTGGTCAACTTCTGAACACTCTTCATCTTATGCAACAACGCGTCGTTCGGCGGAAGAGATCATGTAGCTTGATGTTTTTATCTTCTTGGAACAATCGCATATTGAGAGGAAACCATGCATAAGTTGTTTAGCAATGGACATAGCTGTATTCATTCGTTCATTTTTCTCCTATTTGCCATCAGCGTGGTTATACACAGTGCCTTTGCACAGCAAGCTGGAAGCGTGCAGAATCGTCAGGCTCAAGGAATTGCAGCAGGGGACCAGAGGCCGAATTCGAGTTCCGCAGCGGGTCAGATCAGCGAGAGCCAGTTATCAGGGCTGCCCCTGAATGGCCGCAGCTACAGCCAGTTAGCAACATTGCAAAGCGGCGTCAGCGATCCCTCGGCTTCTTCCGCATCACGAGGCACTGGGGGCGGGGGATTAACCGTATCTGGGGCGCGATCTTCTTCCAACGTTTTTACGCTTGATGGAACCAACATCATGAACGCTCAGAATGAGGTGCCCCGAAGCGCGGCCGGTGTGCAATTAGGCTCGGACGCAGTTATGGAGGTTCAGGTCTTCAGCTCGACGTACGGGGCGGAATATGGCCGGGGGGCTGGCGGAATACTTAATTCTATTACCCGTTCGGGAACGCGTCAATTGCACGGCAATCTTTTCGAATACCTGCGGAACAGCGCCATGGACGCTCGCAATTTCTTTGATCCAGGGACGGAGCCTACCCCTTTCAAACGAAATCAGTTTGGCGGAACTGTAACTGGACCTGTTGTTAATGATAAGACATATTTTATGGTCAGTTTTGAAGTGTTGAAAGACCGCTTGACATACAACAACCAGGATTATGTGCCGGATGCCGAGGCCCGCCGGGGAATCATAACAGATAAGGATGGCAAAGAGATTAGAAGGCTATGCAAAGATCCAAAACTTACTTTCTGTGATCCTGCATTTGTAGCGGAGAGTGTTAAACCCTATGTGAATTTGTTTCCTCTGCCCAATCAATTCCGTTTGGGCAATGGGATTGCCCGAAACGCAGCCTCACAGTTCTTGCCTACGAATGAAAATTTCCTGACATTCCGCATCGATCACAAAATTTCAGATAAGGATGGCTTGTTTGTCCGGTACACATTTGATAATGCAACCAGCGATGCTTTTCAGCCGAGCTATGCATTTACCACACGCAGCGAGAGCCGCCAGCAGTACATAACACTGGTGGAAAGCCACATCTTTAGTTTGAGCACTGTAAACACCCTCCGCCTCGGCTATACCCGCCCTGTGGTGTCCAATGCGAGCATTTTGTCCTTAGCATCGATACCGAACCCGCCCGTTCCCCAGAATTTGTATTTTGTTAAAGATGCTCCGCAGTTTGGCCGCATTCAAGTTCCTGGCCTCACGCAATTCGGTCCAGATCCTCAACAACCGGAAAAAAACACAATGAATACGTTCCAATTCTCCGATGACGTAATCATGCAGCGTGGACCGCACGCATTGAAGGTTGGCATTCAGCTCCACCGTTACCGTTGGGACATCTTTTCAAGTTGGGACAAATCTGCCGTCTGGTCCTTCAACAGCTTGGAAGATTTCCTTCGAGGCGGCACGAACGGCACCAGCTTAGAGGTTGCCCTGCCTGGATCAGATAACCGCGCTGGGTATCGCCAGACTTATATGGGGCTTTATTTGCAGGATGATTATCGAATCAGCCGACGTTTCCAAGTGAATGCCGGGCTGCGCCACGACTTTACTACCATGATCCACGAATACCGGAACCGATCAGCGTTTCTTAGCGACCCTGCCCGCGACCAGCAGGTGCAAGTTGGCCCCTTTGCAAAGGACAATCCAGCGTTGCTGAATTTTTCGCCTCGATTGGGATTCACCTGGTCACCGTGGGAAAACCGAGATACCGTTATTAGCGCGGGTTTTGGCATTTTTTACGATCAGATGTTGGAATACCTGGTGGAGCAGCGAAAGAGCACTGTGCCGTTCTATAAGTTAGCGATCGAACCGAATTTCGATGCTTCCACTTATTTCCCCAATGCGGCTGATGCTGCGCTAGCGAGAATGACCCGACTGCTTGCGGAAGTGCTGGACTATTCCAATATTAGAAATCCCATGATCCTGCGATATAACTTCACTATACGAGAAACCCTTCCCTTTGGCTGGAACCTGCAGGCGAGTTATATCGGTGCTCGCGGAAATCATCTGTACCGCAGCTACGAAGCCAATCTTCTGCCAGTCCCTGTTCGCCGAGCGGATGGGTCGCTTTATTTCGCCCCTTACTGTAGTCTGGATGCCTGCAAGGATCCAACTGTGCGGGATAACCGCGTCAATCAGGCATTTGGAGGGATCAATATTCTCAGTACTGACGCTCAGTCCTTTTATAATTCGTTGCAAGTTACCGCACGGAAAAATTTAAGTCATGGGCTTTCCTTACAGGCAAGCTATACCTTCAGCAAGTCAGTGGATGATGCCTCGGCACATAACAACGATACAGAGGGAATTGGGCAGTATGGAGGAGACCGGAAATTAGAGCGAGGTCTTTCCAGCTTCGATGCACGGCACCGCCTGGCTATCAACTACTTCTACACCCTCCCGTTTGGAGGTGGGCAACCTTTGTGGAGTTCAGGAGTATTGTCTCATGTCCTAGGCGGGTGGCGTCTTGGAGGCATCTTGTCGATGCGGACTGGCACCCCTTACACGGTCGCGATCAATGCACGCACCGAAGGTTTTTTGTTTGCTGCGAATCGTCCGAATCTGATTCACGGTGAATCGAACAATCCAACCAGTGGAATCAGCAAAGGGTGCGCTGGCGTAGCTCCTGGAAAAATTGAACCTCCCGACTTCATTTTCGATCCCTGCGTTTTCAGTGTTCCAGCGCCTGGAACCGTAGGAAACGTTGGCAGAAATACACTGATTGCACCAAATTCTGTAAATATGGATATCTCGCTACAAAGGGATTTTTCTCTCGATTCTAAGCGTCGCCTGCAATTCCGTGGAGAGATTTTCAACATTGCCAATCATCCGAATTTCACCAGCGCCCGGTCCACCGAAGTCGTTGTTTTCTCCGGTGCATCAGGAAGGCGCAGTTCATCGGCTGGTAAAACCCACACTACGACCACGACGGGGAGGCAGTTGCAGTTTGCACTCCGAGTTTCATTTTAGAGAATTAAGTTTACTAAAGGGCTTAGTCAATGGCAGAAACGAAAACCATAGCGCCTGCGCAATCAGTTCCAGCAAAGCACGAAAATCCACGCCGCATAACTGCTCACAATTTTCAATTGGCAGCGGACCGGTTAGGTCTCGACGCAGAGATGCGCATGTTGCTCAGCACGCCATTCAGGGAAATGCGCGTGGAAGTCCCTGTGCGCCTGGATGACGGTTCCTTGAAAGTATTTCTAGGGTACCGCGTACAGCACAGTGGAGTTCGCGGACCGGCAAAGGGCGGCATTAGATTCCATCCATCGGTGGAAGTGGATGAGGTGCGGGCACTGGCTGAAGCCATGACCTGGAAGACCGCCATCGTCAACATTCCTTTCGGTGGAGCAAAAGGCGGAATCGCATGTGATGTTCACACAATGAGCCAGCGAGAACTGGAACGCCTCACGCGCCGCTTTACCTCGCGCATCCAGGCGATCCTGGGGCCTTATCGGGATATTCCAGCCCCCGACATGAACACAAATGCACAGATCATGGCCTGGATTTTTGATGAATACAGTTCGCACCATGGTTACACGCCTGCCTGTGTCACCGGAAAACCTGTGGAATTAGGAGGCTCCAAGGGCCGTGAAGCGGCTACTGGCAATGGAGTGACTTTCCTGATTAAAAAACTTATGGAGGAGTTAGGAAAGCCGCTCAAAGGCGTTTCGGTGGTCTTGCAAGGTTTTGGCAACGTAGGAACTTTTGCCGCACGAGGACTCGACCGCGAAGGTGCCAAACTGAGAGCTATAGGGGATTACTACGGCGGAATTTATTCCCCGAACGGCATCAACTTGTCTGATCTATTTGCTCATCAGAAATCCACAGGGAAAATTCAAGGATTCCCAGGCACTCAGCCGATCAGCAACGATGATTTGCTTGAACTCGAATGCGATGTTCTTGTTCCTGGAGCGTTGGAATGTGTCATTCACCGGGGCAATGCGGAAAGAATCAAGGCAAAGGTAATTGCCGAAGCTGCTAACTTGCCCACGACGCCGGAAGCCGATGAAATCTTGAATAAGAAAGGAGTCATTATCCTCCCGGATGTGCTCGCCAATGCCGGTGGCGTGACGGTTTCCTATTTCGAGTGGGTCCAGAATTTGCAGCAACTCTTTTGGGAAGAGGATCATGTCAATGCCGAAATGGAGAAGATTCTCGGGAAAGCATATCGCAATGTAATCGATCGCGCGCAGTCGGAAAAGATTCCCCTTCGCGAGGCCGCATATACAATAGCGGTTGAACGTGTGGCTAAGGCTGAAAAGCTGCGTGGTACTTAGTCACACATGGTACTAAGGTCGGCGTTATACCTCGGTTACT
>Ga0156170_1166_pt2 | contig 22320 bp, 21 predicted proteins | sample RifCSPlowO2_12_FD_107823 | JGI IMG/M metagenome (GOLD analysis project Ga0156170, IMG submission 107823) | Acidobacteria bacterium RIFCSPLOWO2_12_FULL_54_10
ATACAGTAGTTGAAACAGTTCTCCCGCCGCGGACGATTCCAGAATGGTTCGCGCAGCAGCTTCGGTTGGCCCGCACGGTGCGGTTTTCAAGCCCTAGAGGGTATCGTGGCCTGCTTCTTTCTTATGGGATACCGCTAGCTTTGATAGCCCTGATCGCATACCCGTCTTCTCATTTGGCACAGATAACTTTATTACTGGCCATTTTAACCAGATGGCTAGCGACAATGACTTCAGGAATACTTGTCTGCGGCGATCCATTGATTAACAAGTACTTCTGGTTGTATCCGTTACGGGATATTCTCTCCTTTGGCATATGGCTCGCAAGCTTCATGGGCAGAACCGTAACTTGGCGTCATGTACGATATCGCCTGGAGACTGGCGGGAGGATTACTCCCGCTTGATTTGGCCTATTTATTTTGATTTGCCTGATAAACCCAGGTTCCTACCGCAACATCTGAATGAATATGGTGTTTAATAAGTTGTATATGGAGGCATTGATCACCGGAACCGACGCTGAATTGATGCTGCGAGTGAAGGAGGGTGATGAAAGCTCCTTCGTCGGGTTACTATTGCGTTATCGCAAACCGTTGGTCAATTATCTATATCGGATGGTGCAAAACGCTGGCGTCGCTGAGGAATTAGCTCAGGATGTATTCCTGCGCGTTTATCGGGCAAGGCATACATATGAACCAACGGCAAAGTTCACCACTTGGCTCTACCGTATAGCAACGCACGTAGCGCTAAATCACCTGCGCGATGGCCGAATCGCTCGGAAGTCGGATTCGCTGGATGAACCGGAGAACGCAACTGCAAGAATCCTAAGCAACGGTGAACTAAGCGCCGAAGAACGATTGGTAGCTAATGACAGAGAGCGGGAAATAAGGGATGCCATCCGTGCTCTGCCAGAAAAACAGAAGGCCGCTGTTTTGTTGCACAAGTATCAGGAGCTGGATTATAAGCAAATTGCTGATGCCTTGGACTGTACGGAGTCAGCAGTGAAATCGCTGCTTTTCAGGGCCTATGAAACGTTGCGCGTCCGGCTTGCCCATTTGGTGGGGCCCAGGCTAGCGGGAGAAGGAAGGACAAAATGAAGTGTCATGAGATGGAAAACTATGCGATTGCTTATCTGGATGAAAAACTTTCATCCAGGGAGCAAGCCGCTGTGCAACAGCATCTGGAGCGCTGCGGCGCCTGCGCAAGCCGATTGAAGAGCTTCTCGGAGATATCGAACATGCTCTCCGAATGGGAAGATATTCAGCCGTCCAATGCATTTCATGTCCAACTGGATCGCAAAATTCTTGAATCTGCCCCAAATAACTGGTGGCAAAGATATTGGTCTCAGATCATGCCTCTAAGTGCGCCTGGTCCGGTATTTGCATCGCTGGCCGTATCGTTCTTCTTAATAGCTGTGCTGGTGATGCGCTATACACCGTCAACTGAGGATATTTTCACTGGCCAGCAAGCGCAGCTTTCCAATATTGCAAATACGGCTGGCGTAGACGAGTTGGCGCTTTATGAAAATCTATCCTTGCTCGAGGATTGGGAGGTTGTCTCCAATTTTGAGGTTTTGCAGGAGATGAAAAGGTAATAAAAGTATGAAGATATTGCGAAATATCGCTGGAATTTTACTCCTATCATGCGCGATAGCGATGGCGGGCGTGACGGAGAGTTTCGTCCCAGGACCATCTGTGGCACAAACGTTCATACAGGCGAGCGATTTCCCCATATGGATCGCCCAACAACGCGGTCGTCGCCCAGAAGGCCCACCGCCCGGCCGGGGACCACGCCCTGGGGGACCACCGCCACGTCGTGGCCCAGATGATGGACCTCCGCGCGAGGGAGGTTCTCCGGAAGACTGGGATCGACCATTACCGCCTCCTCAAGTGATGGAGCGCTTGCGGCGGCTTCCTCCCGATGAGCGGGAGCGGGTTTTACGAAACAACTGGAGATTTCAGCAGCTTCCCAAAGAACGCCAGGATCAATTACTCGACCGAATGCGGCGGTTTCAGGAACTCTCGCCGAATGAAAGAGAACGCATCGAAGAGCGGTTTTCCGTATTCCGCAACCTGACTCCGGAACAGCAGGGGAAAGCCCGCAAGGTCTATGAGGAGCATTGGAGCAAGCTGGAGCCGGAGCGCCGCCGTGCCATTGTGGATGAGTTTCGCATCCTGAGAGAACTGCCAGAAAAAGAACGTGAAAAGCGTTTAGAAAGCGAAGAAATTAAAAATCGCTTTAATCAGCAGGAATTGGAAGTGTTGAAGCAACTTTCAAAGCTGTAGCGCACAGTTCTGTCTATCAGCATTGTTCAATACCGGAGCCAAATGCTTCAGTGGCTCTTCCGTGAAACCCGCCCGGCAGGACAACAAATACCAATAAAATCTCCGTTTTAATCTCGTAGCATAATCAATCATGGTCGTGCCAACATGATCAGGAATGATAATTCGGGAAAACGGAATGGATCGCTCTCAAGCCCGCCAAATCTGCCGTGATTTATTCCTTAACACATTATCCTCGCTCAAAATCGGCCCGCGAATGCGGCAATGTGCCTGTTTCCAAACCGGCATTTTGAAAGTGGCTGGGGACTCTTACGATTTATCTTTGGAACGTCCCATTCGGGTCATTGCGGTCGGGAAAGCAGCAAACGAGATGGCCGAAACCGCCGCTGAATTATTAGCCCCTGCTAAGTTCAATGGGATCGTAGTGTCACCCGTTTATCCTAATCAACCGAACCCTCAATTCAAATATTTCCAAGGAGGTCATCCCTATCCCAATCAGCAAAGCCTGCTTGCAGCAGAGGCTGTGATGTCACTCCTGGATCATCGAAATATTTCTGCGAACGACTTAGTGCTGTTCCTTATTTCCGGTGGCGGGTCTGCTCTGCTGGAAATGCCGCTTAAGGATTCGCGCAGTACCATGCACGATGTGACAGTTTCCCTCGATGACCTCCGTAGTTTCTACGAAATCTTAGTGACCTGCGGGGCAAGCATTCAAGAAATCAACACGGTGCGAAAGCATCTTTCTGCGGTGAAAGGCGGTCGGCTGGCGCATGCGGCATGGCCCGCCAGTCAGATCACGTTATACGTTTCAGATGTCCCGGAGCATTTGCCATCAATGGTCGCTTCTGGACCAACAATGCCAGATGAATCCACAATAGAAGACTGCGCTAACGTATTATCACGATATGGTCTACTTGACTTATTGCCCGGTTCAATTCGGATGCTCTGGCAGTGTGTGCAGGACACTGAGACTCCAAAACCGGGGCATCCTTGTTTTACGCAAAGCCGCTACTATTGTTTGATGTCGAATCGGGATGGGATCGATAAAATATTGGAACTGGCAAGTAATCAGGGCCTGCTTGCCGAAGCAGACATTAGCTGCGATGACTGGGACTTCCGCGGGGCTGCGGATTACCTGATCAATCGACTGGAAATTCTTCAAAAGCTACATCCTGGCCGTTCCGTTGCGATAATCAGCGGGGGCGAGTTAAGTTGTCCCGTCACTGGCAGTGGGATGGGAGGAAGAAATCAGGCGTTTGTGCTCGATTGTGTCGCGAAGATTGCCGGAAAACTAATTGTTGTATTAAGCGCTGGAACGGACGGGATCGATGGAAACAGTCCATCATGCGGAGCCATTGCAGATGGAACGACCGCATATCGCGCCGCATCAATCGGTTTAGACCCGGCAACTTTCTTAAGCCAATCAGATTCATTCCATTTTTTTAAAACCGTTGGTGATGAATTTACTACAGGACCAACTGGAACCAATGTCCGCGATCTGCGAATACTTATCGGGTATGACGCAATCTATGGCGCCGAGTTATGATAGTGCTTTGCTGCATCGCATAGCAGGAGCGTTCACGGAAAGATGCTTCAAATCTCGGCGGTTATAATTACGCACAATGAAGAAAAACGCATTGGCATGGCGCTGGAGACTCGCAGCATCGCCGATGAGATCTTAGTTGTGGATAGTGGCAGTACGGATGGAACAAGGGGAATCGTGGAGCGCTATGGGGCGCGTTTTATTCATCATGATTGGCAAGGTTACGCAAAGCAAAAGAATTTTGCTGCCTCACAGGCAAAATACGACTGGATTTTAAGTCTAGATGCTGATGAGGCGCTCAGTCCAGAACTGGCTTCCGAAATTCAACAGATAAAAATCAATGGCACAGGGGATGCTGTGGGTTTTTTAATGCCCCGGCTGGCGCGCTATCAAGGCCGTTGGATACGACACTCCGGCTGGTATCCGGACTGCAAGCTTCGTTTATATGACCGGCGCAGGGGAAGTTGGACTGGAAACTATGTTCATGAACAAGTTACAGTGGACGGTCCAGTACAAATGCTGAAGGGCGATCTGCTCCACATCACTTGCGATTCACTTGAAGAGCATCTGCGCACTCTGGACAGATATACAAGCCTAGCGGCTCAGGAATCTTGCGATAGCGGAAAGAGATCGGTTCTGCCAATGCTGTTGGCTGGGCCGCCGTGGAAATTTTTCGAAACCTATATCCTCCGTCGAGGCTTTGCAGATGGTTTTCCTGGATTCGTTATTTCCGTGATGGCTGGCGTTTACGTTTTCGTCAAATACACTAAATTATGGGAACTGGTGCATGGCAAGAAACATAACAAGACTTGAAACGCGGTAACATTGGGTTGTAGAGAGGAAGAGATGAGGATTCTTCATATCGATACGGGAGAAGGCTGGCGTGGCGGTCAGCAGCAATTATACTGGTTGGCGCGGGGACTTCGTGACCGGGGTGCAGAGCAAGTCATCATGGCATCGAACGGATCTCCGCTTGAGGATAGAACACGACGCGAAGAGTTTCGTGTCATACCTCTAACTCGACCAGCGAACTCCTGGGGTAATATTCGCCAGGTGCGCCAAATCGTTCGTAACTTCGACATCATTCATGCCCATGATGCCCACGCGCATTCTTTGGCTGCAATGGCCACACTTGGCAGCCAAAATTCTCCTCGCTTGGTTGTATCTCGCCGTGTGGCGTTCCCAATCGGCCTGCTGAGCCGTCCCAAGTTTGAAATCGCTGACGCCTATGTAGCGGTATCGGATTTTGTCGCGCATCAATTGCTGGAAGCTCAAGTTCCCGTAGGCAAGGTCCATGTGATCTATGACGGCGTTAACGCACCCAAATTGCCGCTGCCGGCAGAGGATCGCGCTGCCATGCGCAAGCAATACAAAACTGGAAACAATGTTTTCTTGCTAGGCTCTCTCACTAGCATTGCCCCTGAAAAGTTATTGCGTGAGCAGATTGATTTACTGAGCGAGCTGCCCGTTTCAGTCCACCTCTGGATTGGACGGCCAGCCGCAGATAACAGTATTACTAAAGAAGAAACTGAACTGCTGGATTATGCGCGCAGTCGCGGCCATGAGAAGCGATTTCGAATTGTTCCTGTTGCGGAAGACGCCACAACATTTCTTTCCTGCTTGGATCTATTTCTCTATTTCAGCCGCATGGAAGGGCTGGGTTCAGCCATTCTGCTGGCGATGGCTTGCGGCTTGGCTGTGGTTGCCAGCGACGTGGGCGGAATACCGGAAATTGTGCGGAACCATAAGACTGGTTTGCTGGTGCGCAATGGTCCGAAGGACGAACTGTCGCAAGCCGTGCGCTCATTGATCGATTCGCCACCTTTGCGGGAGCGCTATGGCGCGGCTGGGCGGCGCTTCGTCCTCGAAAATGCGACGGCTGATATAATGGTTTCCAAAACAATGGCCGTTTATGAACAACTCCTGCTAGGAAGGGATTCACACCCCTCGTGATCGCTGCGTACATCTTCCTCGTCGGTTTGATTATTGGCAGTTTTTTGAACGTCTGCATCCATCGCCTTCCGCGCGAGGAATCCGTAGTTTCGCCACGCTCACGTTGTCCCCAATGCAGTCATCTAATCGCAGCCTACGACAATATACCGCTGCTTAGTTACCTGATCCTTGGGGGGCGGTGCCGATATTGCAAGACACCCGTCTCGCCTCGTTATTTCATTGTTGAGTTGATTACCGGGCTGCTTTTCTTTTTTTCCTATTATATGAACGGCATTTCGGTGGCTTTCGCTAAAATGTCCGTTCTTTCTGCTCTGCTTTTGGTGCTGGTCATGATCGACTGGCAGGAGAGAATCCTTCCCGATAAGATCACTTTTCCAGGCATGGCGTTCGGGGCAATGTTTAGTTTGATGACTCCGGTAGGAGATGGCGCGTCCGCGTGGCTCTTTCGTATAAGTGGCATTTATGAATTGCCATCATCAATCGCATCCTTCAGCGACGGTCTATTGGGCGCTTTAGTTGGCGCCGGGTTGCTTTTTGGCATAGGCGAGATTTATTTCCGTCTTCGCGGCGTCGAAGGGATGGGTTTTGGCGATGTCAAAATGATGGCGATGGTTGGGTTTTTCCTCGGCCCGAGACTGACGCTACTGACAATATTTTTTGCCTCAATTGTTGGCTCAATTATCGGCATGGGCATTATTCTACTTTTGGTCAGTAAACCATCGTACTACAAGCGAATGAGACGCCACTTTCCTGGCATCGCCTCCCTCCGATTTTATTGCGTCCTTTTCGGACACAAGCAACGCAGATATCCAATTCCCTTTGGATGTTTTTTAGGTATAGCGGCTCTCGTTGCGGCGGTGTGGGGGATGCCGCTGCTGAATTGGTACTTGGGGTTTTTCAGGTAAATTCTTCGGAACAATTCTTATTGCGTTATTCCTGTTGAGTTGAATCGATAACGACCTGAGATTCAGCGTATTGATTTACCGCGTTGCAACAACCCAAAAATTCCGATACTATCTTGCAAGTCCCATCGAGCGGAAATTCGTAAAGGAGCGTCGAGCCAAGTCATGAGGAATCTGTGCCCAATTGTGATTTGCAATATATTTGCAAAAATTAAACCATCGTTCCATCGCAGCACGATCCTGGCATGGATACTGTTGACATTGCTGTCAAGATTCGCTGTAGCTCAGCAACCGCCCGCAGCAACAAACGGATCTCACGGTACAAAGACGATTCGTGCTTTAAGGGCTGAAACTGGAGTTACAGTCGACGGCAACTTGAACGAAGATGCCTGGCAAACTGCACGTATCTCCTTGGGGTTCCGGCAGCGTGATCCGCAGGAGGGCGCTGATTCATCCGAACGCACGGAATTCCGCGTTCTATATACAACGACGACTCTTTACATAGGCATCGTTTGCTATGATGCAAGTCCTGAACAGATTATTGCTACCGAGCGCCGGCGCGATAACAATCTGGGAAATGACGATACGATAACCATCGCGCTCGACACGTTTCACGACCACCGCAATTCCTTTCTATTCCGCAGCAACCCTCTAGGCACTCAATACGACGCACTGATTACGGATGAAGGCAGAGACACCAATGCAAATTGGGATGAGAAATGGGATGTTGCATCCCAAGTCACCGAATTCGGCTGGGTTGCTGAGTTCGCAATACCATTCAAAAGCCTCCGAGTGAAAGAAAATGAAGGAGCAAACTGGGGGCTGGACATCGAGCGGGTTATCCGGCGAAAAAATGAACAAACTTATTGGAACAATTACCGTCGCGGATTTAAATTGGAGAACGCATCGCAGGGTGGACATCTGGAGGGACTGGAAGGATTTGACACAGGCACCAGGTACCGCGCAAAACCTTTTCTGGTCGGGGGATTTAACCAGGCTACACTGAAATCCGAAAGCAATACGGAGAATGTTACCGAAGTCGGCATGGAAGTATTTAAATATCGCATCACGCCGGGCCTGACGGCCGATCTGACTTGGAACACCGATTTTGCGCAAACGGAGATCGACGATCAACAGGTGAATGCGGACAGTCGCTTTCCATTGTTTTTTCCGGAAAAGCGGGAGTTTTTCCTGGAAGGCGCGGGCATCTACGAATTCGCTTCAGCACAGAGAGAGGGCCAGCGGGAACTTAAACTTTTTCACAGCCGGCGAATTGGAATCTCTCCAAATGGCAATACCGTTCCGATAGTAGGCGGTGGCCGCGTAACTGGGAAGATTGGCCGATTCAGCCTGGGAATGATGAACATTCAAACGGATTCGCTCGACTTCGATCCTCAGAACGATACGGTAAAGCTCCGTAACGAAAAAGTTCCTGAAAGCAACTACGGCGTTGTGCGTATTAAACGCGATCTCTTGCAGCGTTCATCCATCGGTGCTTTCCTTGTAAATACAGAGCGTGCCGGCAGCAAGTTATCCAACCGGGTATACGGCGTGGATGGAAATTTCACGTTCCACCGATACCTGAATATTAATGGTTTTTTTGCTGACTCCAGAACCCGTGAAGGATCGGGCAAAGTATCGGACGAGGACTGGGCTGCCAGCGGTACCATTAAATGGGATAGCGATTTCTGGCTCCTGGCCGGTGAGTTTGTTGGCATCGAGCCGAATTTCCGCGACGACCTCGGTTTCGTCGGGCGCAGAAACATTCGCCGAATGACGCCCGTGTTCGGCATTCGGCCCAGACCAGCCGGAAATCTATTCCGGCAAATTGAATTCAGCTTTCGCGGCGACTATATAATGGACCGCAAATGGGATCCGGTGACTAGAATCAACCACTATGACATCCGCATCGATTTTGAGAGCGGCGACAATGTCACCATTGCTCCGCACACCAGAAAAGAGCGAGTAGACGGAGATTTTAATTACAGGCATGGTGTTTTCGTGCCAAAGGGCGAATATAGCTGGCCTTATCTGAACGTTTTCTACACATCCAACCCTGCCAGGAAGTTCACGGGGCGCATTCAATACCGGGGAGAGTATGGTTTTTTTGGAGGTGATTTTACTCGCTGGACGTTTGGGCCCATCTGGAAAATCAGCGGAAATTTATCTTTGGATGCAGATTACCAGCTTGAGCAATATAAATTTCCGACGAGTTACCGCGCTACCGATCCAAAGTATGCGGACAGGGAATTTGTAGATCACTTAGTGAACACCAAGATCAACTATGCGTTTAACAATCGATGGCTTACCACGACGACCCTTCAGTTCAACACGGCGGAATCCGTGGCGGGCGTGAATTTCCGCTTGAACTACATCTTCCGTCCGGGAGATGACTTTTTCCTGATCTACAACGAAGGGCGGGTAATCGAAGGGCCGCGTGATGGCTTAAATGACCGCTCGTTGATCGCCAAGTTCACTTATTCATTCGACTTCTAAACGCGAAAACGATTTCGCCAAAATGCGGGATTATCGACTAGATTGGATTACGCGCCGTTCCTTAATTCTGAAATTGCCGGACAACACAAAATTGATGGCTTCTGAATAGATTCGGTGCTCCTCTTTGAGGATGCGCGCGGAAAGAGTTTCGGCGGTGTCTTCGTCTAAAATGGACACGATTGCTTGGGCGATAATCGGACCTGCATCGAGATTTTCGTCAACAAAGTGAACCGTGCAACCGCTGAACTTCACGCCGTGCTGCAATGCCTGATGCTGCGCTTCCAAGCCAGGAAACGATGGCAAGATCGAAGGATGAATATTGAGAATTCGGTTTGGAAAATGGGAAACGAAATAAGCGCTGAGCAGACGCATGAATCCAGCCAAACAAACCAGATCGACTTTCTTTTCCTTAAGAACATCAACTACCATTCGGTCGTATTGTTCTCGCTCGAATCCTTTGGACGGAATCAAGCGTGTCTCCAAACCTCTCTTCCTTGCTTCTTCCAATCCGGCAGCATCAGCACGGTTGCTGATTACAATGGCGATCTCAGCGCGAATTTTTCCCGCGGCAATGTTGTCCGCGATGGCCATAAAATTCGACCCACGCCCTGATAGTAGTATGCCAAGTCGTGGCAATGTCCCCATAACCTGAGCTTATCCTTTCCTCTTAATTCGCTGCTTTTGCATTTCCAGAGATAGAGGTTGATTTTCAAATGCAAGACTGCGTCTTCCCCGTGCTATCCGGCCTATTTGATAAAAGACCTCTTTCCTTTTTCGTAAGAGCGTCTCTGCTTGTTTCATTTTGGACGGAGGTATCACCAAAACCATCCCGATTCCCATGTTGAATGTGAGCCACATTTCTTCATCGGGCAAACTGCCAATCTCGCGCAATAATTCAAACACAGGCAGCGTGGGCCAGCTCCCTTCATAGAGACGGGCCTCCAGACCCCTAGGAAGAATACGCGGCACATTTCCCGGAAGGCCTCCACCTGTAATGTGAGCTGCTCCGCTTAAGGTCCCGGCGTCGGTAAGCGACCGTAAAAGTTTCCCGTAACATCGATGAGGTTTGAGCAGTTCGTCTGCCACAGTGCCCCCAAGTTGCGGAACGCGCTCCTTCAGCGCATATCCTGCGGTTTCGAGCAGCAGCTTTCGTGCGAGTGAATAACCATTAGTGTGCAATCCTACGGAAGGCAATCCAAGTAGTATATCGCCCTCTCGAATTTGGCTGCCGTTTAATATTTTTTTCTGATCTACTATCCCAACAATGAATCCCGCCAGATCATATTCCCCATCGGCATAAAATCCAGGCATCTGCGCCGTTTCTCCGCCAATCAGCGCACATCCATTTGCTTTGCACGCATCGGACAATCCCCCAATCACCTGCTCTATTACCAGAGGGTTCAATCGGCCTGTAGCCAGGTAATCCAGAAAAAATAAAGGTTCCGCACCTAGTACGGCTATATCATTCACACAATGGTTCACCAAATCCGCCGCAACGCTTCGGTGATGTCCGGTAGCAAAGGCAATCTTCAATTTTGTGCCTACACCATCAGCGCTACTGACCAGGACTGGAGATCTTTTGCCAGTTTTCCCGATGGAAAAAAGCGCTCCGAAACCACCCACACCTCCGATCACGCCTCGCGTAAATGTTCCCTTTGCTAAAACTGCAATGCGCTGCTTCACGAGGTCGGCGCTGCGGATGTCGACGCCTGCACTGGCATAAGTTATGGGAGGATTGTTCATAGAAGGATACGACTCTTAAAGGATTGATTTATCGGCGTTGATTCGCTTCCGCCTGAAGCTGCACTAGCTTTGTAGGATAGTTTCCCGTATAGCAAGCCGTGCAAAATTCACCCTTATCATCCCCGACAGAAGCTAGCAGCCCTTCCAGGGATAGGTACACCAGACTATCGGCTTCCAAGTATTGGCGAATCTCTTCCACATTATGTGAGGAGGCGATCAGTTCTTTCTGCGTGGGAGTGTCGATGCCATAGAAGCAAGGGGAAATCGTGGGCGGACAACTGATCCTTACATGAACTTCGCTAGCTCCGCCTTCGCGGACGATCCGCACGATCTTCCGGCTGGTGGTTCCTCTGACGATGGAATCGTCCACCAATACAACTCGTTTGCCTTCCAAAATGCTGCGAACGGGATTCAGTTTGAGCTTTACGCCGAAATCCCGGATGCTCTGTTCGGGTTCAATAAACGTCCTGCCGACGTAATGATTACGGATGAGCGCGAAATGGAAAGGCAATCCCGATTCCGCGGAGTAACCAACTGCTGCCGCTACACCAGAGTCCGGCACGGGCACAACAATGTCGGCATCAGCCGGAGCTTCGCGAGCCAAGCGGCGCCCGAGATTATCTCTTGAGCTATGCACGCTCCGCCCGAAAATCATGCTATCTGGACGCGCGAAATATACGTGCTCGAAAATACAGAAAGAATGTTGATTTTCAGGCGCAAAGCGCGTTACGCGATACCCTTCGCTGTTTACTTGAACAATCTCGCCCGGTTGCACCTCGCAGATCGTCTGAGCGCCAATTAGATCAAACGCGCAGGTTTCCGAGGCAAAAACGAACGCTGAATCGGCAGTCAGTTCCGGCAGGCTAGCTTGCCCGGGTATACGGGGAAGTATGCCCATAACCAGCGGTCTGAACCCGCGTGGGTCGCGCACTGCGTATAAATGATCCTGATGCAAAACCACTAAGGAGTATGCACCTTCAAGCTGTAAAAGCGACTCTGCCAGCGCATCCGGAAAATCCTTTTTCTTGGAACGGGCGATGAGATGAAGAATGACCTCCGTATCACTGGTGGTTTGGAAAATAGAGCCGCCGTCTTCCAAAGTTTTTCTCAACTGCCGCGCATTGGTCAGATTCCCGTTATGAGCAATAGAGACAAGACCCCTATTGAAGCTGGCCGTGAGCGGTTGGGCATTGAGAAGAACCGTGTCGCCAGCAGTAGAATAACGAGTATGTCCGATGGCAACCCAACCGCGCAGTCTCTTAAGCGTGTTTTCGGAAAAGACATCGGCAACCTGGCCCATGCCCTTGTGATGGCAAATCTTTTTCCCATTGCTGGATACGATTCCCGCGCTTTCCTGGCCGCGGTGTTGTTGGGCGTATAAACTTAAATAGGCAAGTTTCGCTGCTTCCGGATGACCATAAACACCGACGATTCCGCATTCATCGTGAAATTTATCGTCCATAGCGTTCCCTTTGATGGTTTTGAAAACAGGGCCTGCTGGTTTCCGATAGCTGGGTCGAGTGCTCATATTTTTTCTATCGCGGCTTCCAGGGCTGATTCGTATAGATTCTTCATCAGAGAGATAGGAACTTCAAAAAGTGGCTGACGATCAAAAGAAATCTTCAAACTGTTTCCGCCGGTCGTTCCCAGCACCGCCACTGAGAGATTATATTGTCCCGCAATCCGGGATGTTTCGGCAACTTGATCTAGGTGGACAGTGACCATTATTTGAGACGGGTCTTCGGAAAACAACCATTGCAGCGGATTTTCGTTCTGAGCTATCTCTATCGTAGCTCCCACATTCTTTCCAAAACAACATTCAGCGACTGCTACAGCTAACCCTCCATCGCTGATGTCGTGGGCTGACCTCACAAGACCTGCTTGGATGAGTTGACGGCAACACGCTTGCACCTTCTTTTCCCGTTCAAGATCTACATCTGGCGGGAGGCCCCATATTGATTGAAGAACCGTTTGAGCATATTGCGAAGAACCAAAAATTATCTCGAAATCCTGCTGCGAGATATTGTGCTTTCCGAGAAGTAAGATTGTAAGGCCTTCTTCAGGAAAAGTTAAAGTGACATGGGATTCAACACGATTTAGCACTCCAACTATCCCCAGCACGGGCGTTGGATATATGCCTCGACCATCGGTTTCGTTGTAGAAGCTTACGTTCCCTCCGGTGATCGGGATCTGCAATGCCTCGCAAGCTTCCCGTATCCCCTCCACGACTTCGTAAAATTGCCACATTATCTCGGGCTTTTCCGGGTTGCCGAAATTGAGACAATTGGTTGCAGCCAGAGGACGAGCTCCCGTGACGCTCACGTTGCGGGAGCTTTCAGCAACCGCCAAACGCGCACCCCGGCGCGGGTCCAGGAAACAATAACGGCCATTGCCATCCAACGCCATAGCCAAACCCTGGCCGGTCTCTTTCACGTGCAGCAATGCAGCGTCGCTACCAGGCCCTACAGCCGTGTTGGTCCGAACCATAGTGTCATACTGCTCGTAAATCCACCGTTTGGAAGCTATCGCCGGTGCGCTCAAAAGCTTGAGCAAATCCTGCGCTAGTTCATCTCCTGTGCGCGCATGGATTCTGACCGAAGGATCAAGCGGCACGATGCGCTGGGGAGATGCTATTGGGCGATTATAGACAGGAGCTTCTTCGGTAAGCGCATCATTGGGAATTTCAGCAACCAATTCTCCGTGTTGCCGCACCCGAAGCACTGGTTTATCAATGACCGTACCGATCTCCACAGCATCCAGTCCCCATTTCCGGAATACCTGGTACACTTCCTCTTCGCGTCCACGCTGTGCTACCAGCAGCATGCGTTCCTGGGATTCGCTCAGCATAATTTCGTAAGAACTCATTCCGGTTTCGCGCTGAGGCACCCGATCCAGTTCGATCTCGATTCCGGTCCCTCCTCTTCCACCCATCTCGCAAGTAGAACAAGTCAGCCCAGCAGCTCCCATATCTTGAATTCCAACCACCGCGCCTGTCTGCATGGCCTTCAGGCAAGCCTCCAGAAGCAGCTTTTCAAGAAACGGGTCTCCCACCTGAACATTCGGACGTTTCTGCTGTCCGTCGCTCCCGGAAAACTCGGAAGATGCCAGCAAAGATGCGCCGTGGATGCCATCTTTGCCAGTCTTGGCTCCCACATAAATCACAGGATTGCCCGAGCCACCTGCACGTCCATAAAAAATCTGGTCTTTCTTTGCTATCCCCAGCGCGAATGCATTAACAAGAGGATTGTTCTGATAGCAAGGCTCGAATACAGCCTCTCCTCCAATCGTAGGCACGCCAAAGCAATTGCCGTAGTGAGCGATCCCGCTGACCACGCCACGCAGTATGCGGCGATTAAAATAGGCGTTTACCGGCTTTGTTCCTGGAGGACCTGCGAAACCTGATTCAGCAATGGGACCGAAGCGCAACGAATCCATGATCGCAATTGGACGGGCGCCCATCGTAAAGATGTCGCGAAGAATTCCGCCGACCCCTGTGGCCGCCCCCTGGAAAGGTTCTACAAAGCTTGGATGGTTATGAGATTCAATCTTGAAGGCGCAAACATACCCGTGGCCGATGTCGATAATCCCCGCATTTTCGCCAGGCCCCTGCACGACAGCTTCACCGCGTGTTGGCAGGCGTTTCAAGTGAACCCGCGAGCTTTTGTAGCTGCAATGCTCGCTCCACATTACGCTAAAGATGCCTAGCTCCGTAATCGTGGGTTCCCGGCCCAGGATTTCCAGAATCTTTTGGTATTCCTCGGGAATTAAATGGTGCTGTTCGACAAGTTCAGCTGTGATAGAAGGCAACGGAAATGTCCTAATATGAAGTGACTAGCGAGCCTTGATTAGTTCCGGCTTCGAAGCACCCATCAGCGAAATCGCGCGAATCAGTGATGCAAAAATCAAGCGTCCGTCGCTGGAACCAAGCAAAGGATTGCATGCACGTTCCGGATGAGGCATCATGCCAAGAACATTTCCCTTCCGGCTCATGATGCCAGCAATATTGTTCAATGAGCCATTCGGGTTTGCCTCCGGTGTGATCTCACCGGAAGGCGTACAGTAACGAAAAACTATTTGGCCAGAATTCTCTAAGCCGATGAGAGTATCTGGATCGGCAAAATAATTGCCTTCGGCGTGCGCTATGGGAACTTGCAAAACCTGCCTTTCACTGCACGCATTAGTAAAGGATGTGAATGCGTTTTCCACCCGGATATTAACTTGACGGCAAATGAATTTCAGGTTGCGGTTGCGCAACATGGCTCCTGGCAAAAGTCCTGCCTCCAATAAAATCTGGAAGCCATTGCAAATTCCAATCACGAGGCCGCCACGCGAGGCAAATTCCTTGATCGAACTCAGAATTGGAGCAAAACGGGCGATCGCTCCCGTGCGCAGGTAATCTCCATAAGAAAAACCGCCAGGAAGTATCACGACGTCAGAGCCCTGCAAATCCCTGGATTCATGCCAGAGAAATTGAGCCTCCTGGCCCATGATTTCGGCGGCGCAATATGCGTCGTGGTCACAATTGCTGCCGGGAAATACTACGACTCCGAATTTCATAAAATATACTGAATACTTTTAGAAAGGATCCCGAATATCCAGCTTATCGCATTCAAGCAGTGGATTCCAGTATTCAAGTTCGAGCAATTATTTACTTTGGATTCTGCACTTCGAGCACTAGATAAACTGTTTTGCGGTCGTCGAATGAACTAACCGTTCGTGGGCGACTGGAAGCCCCGCGATGCTCCGCATGAACGGTGTAATCGGTTTCTGTATCCAAGCCGTTAAACCGGTAGTTGCCTTTTTCATCGCTGATGTAAGTTTTTACTTCTAGGTTCTTTTTATTCTTGAGATGCACCACCGCGTGAGCGATACCGGCGCCTTCTTTATCCACCACCTGGCCGGTAAGAGTTTTCCCCTCGGTCTGTTCTTGTTGTTCGCCGCCTGGCCCAATATCCACGCGGCCTGGAACTCCCTGCTGGTCGCGCTGTCTGGAAGGGTCTCCGCGGCCCTGTGCTGCAGCTTCATATAACGGCACCAAGACGAGCAGCAACGCTCCGATGATAATTCTTTTTGCATATGTGAAATTACGAATGCTAAAGGCTAAAGAAGAAGTTCGAAAGATCCCTTTTTCCCGGCCCAGACGGAAAAGCTTATTCATAGTCTTCCTCTTCATCATCGTACCTATCTATTTCCTCTATGTCACTCTCCTCCTCATCTTCCTCTTCGTCTTCCAGGTCATCATCCTCAGCCAAATCCAGCTCGACTGGATTCATATTCACTACTTCCAAATCCACCCCGCATTCTGGACAACTGACAATGTAACCTTCTTCAACATCCTCCAGTTCGTCAATCTCAAGCAGCGCTTCGCATTCCGGACAGTGCGCCATAGATCCTCCTCGCGCCGGGTGACCATTCCATTCCGCCCAAAGTTTCTTTTGGGTCAGAATCAATATTCCCCCCCAAGAAAAAATTATATTACTCTGACTGTGAATGGCAAGGTGGAAATGTTTGATAATAGTTTCTAACGCTAATTATTTGCCGTATTCAGCAAACATCGTGCAATGTAGATTGGCAGAAAACATTATATTTATTTATTTGCTTCTGGAAACCTCCTTATGAATGACCGCGAATATCCTGATAGACCTTTGGTAGGTGTGGGTGGTGTGATTATCAAAGGTGGCAATGTGCTGCTCGCTCGCCGCGGCCAGGAACCTTCCAAGGGGCAATGGTCACTACCCGGCGGATTGGTTAAAGTCGGCGAAGAACTCCACGTTGCTCTTCATCGTGAAATCTTGGAAGAAACAGGCCTCAGTGTAACTGTGGGACCGGTAGTCGAAGTGCTTAGTCGTATCCTATACGATGCGGAAGGCAAAGTTCAGTTCCATTTCATCATCATCGATTATCTCTGTACAAACCCGACAGGTATTGCCGCAGCTTCCACCGACGTATCAGAAATCTGTTGGGCGTCACCTGATCGTTTGGAAGAATATCAACTGAAACCTGAGACATTGCAGGTGATTGAAAAAGCTTTTGCCCTCTGGCAGGAAAATCATTTCTCTCAGCCTTCAGATAGAAATACAGTTTAAAAATAGAGAGCTAAAAACACAAAGCGGGGAAAGTATTCACTTTCCCCGCTTCGCGGTAAGCTGTTGGGTATTGCCTGAGGCTCGAGCCTCCCTTTGTGGGAAGCGTCAGAAAGCCTGACCCGAACATTGATCATACACAAACTGCAAAGGCTCCTGAACGAGCCTCTAAGCCTCAGCCACCTCACTGCGTCTACTAGAGTCTTCTGCCACTAGGACCACCTCCTTTCTCAGTGTTCCTGCATCGTAAAAGCGCTGGAATAAAATGTCAAGAGAAAGAAGAAATGGTTCTTTTTTGTGCATGAGTTGAAGCGATTCGAAGGGAATGAAATACATGGAAGCGTTCATAAATAAAACCTCCTCCCTTCGCAGTAACGCACACATTACAACAAATGGAGAAGGTTGATTAGGTATTATCTTTGACCGAACCGGAATACAATACCCGCCGTTACGCGGGCACCTTCCGATTTGAATCCGCCAACGCGGACTATGTAATAATCCGCTTGGAATATGCGTAGGGACGCAGCATCGTTGATTTTCATGTCAAGACCGCCGCCTAGAGCCAATCCTAAACCTATGTCGCCATCGCTCACCGATGCCGTGGTGGTTGTCCCTGGAATCGTGCCGGATGCGTCCACATCAACATGATTGACTCCCAACAAAAACTGAGCATAGGGAGTCCATTTATCGGCAACGGTTTCAAACATTCGCGGCCCCATAAGAATGGAATGCACCCTGGATTCGGTTTTCACATCAGCCCCAAAGATGCGTTCTGTTACAGATCCATAGTGACCGCTTAATTCCACCATGAGCCCAAGGTTCTTGTTCAAATTCGGGCCGAATGTAAGGTTCCAGCCGTGATGAGGTATTTCCTCAATTCTCAGGTGCGAGTAACTCCCATAGAGTTCCATCGCAGCAACCTCTTGAGCTTTCCCGGTTAGAGGCAGCAACAGTAGCAACCCCAACGTAATCATTATTTTTCGCATCCTATGAGTCCTCCTCTTGTGCCAGGATACCCCGCAAGGTAATCCTTCGTAGCATTTATCACAGTGGGCAGCATCTTTCGCTTCATGGAATTCACTGAAGCGGAAATGCGGCGTTCAGCCACTGTAAGCGCATCGTAAAGGGCTAAGTCACAGACTGTCAAGGAGAAGATTTGATAAGGGGGTTTCAATTTCGGTTCAATGCCAACAAAGAAACTGCTTTTGATGTACAAAAAGCATCATTCTTAATTAGCAAAGCGAACCGATTGGTAAATTTGCTGGAAGTACAACTCATAACTATTCCACTGCCGCTCCGGCGCGATGAACACAATATAAAATAGACCATCGGGCCTCATGGTGGTAAATATCCAATTGATTTCGGACTGGCCTTCGATGGGCGAGGAGCCTCTAGCAGCTACGAATAAGGTTTCTTGCCCTCCCAGGCCTCTGCGGCGCAGCGATTTGCCGGTGATATTCAATCCAGGGTTACTTTGTTGCAATTGGCGTATGAGCTGATTTGTAGCCGATTCAAGGTTTGGCCGGCGTCCTCGCTCAGCCACCGGCTCAAATACGCTGACCAGAGACCCGTAGGCGATTGCCGGGGTTGCGTCTCTGCCAACCGGAACTAACCCTCCTTGCGGCACGAAGCTGACCACGGATGTGTCCTGGCCATAAATGATCCAATTATCGGGGTAGTTCAAGCGTAAGCCATCCTGGATAAAAGTGCGTGTGCTCTTGGAGGGTGCGTCAGGAATTGATGATTGAGGTGCAGGCTTGCCTGGGGTGATTTTCTTTGAATCCTTGAAGTCGGCGGCGCGCCGCTTCATTTGTTGAAATTCCTGACTGTCGGTCGCAAAGTTCTTTGCTGGTCCCAGGGTGGAAAGCAAATTAGCAATATCATTTCGTCGGTTCCCGGGATTCGGGTGGCTGGAGAAGAATTCTGAAGAGCTTTTCCCCATTTTCTTTTCCAGAGTTTCAAAAAATTCCGCCATAGCTTTGGGATCATATCCAGCATCGTACAAGATTTGCGCGCCCATCTGGTCAGCCTGCCGTTCCGCATCGCGAGAGAACTTCAGAAAGGCAGATTGCGCACCGAAGCCGATCCCCATTTGCGCCAATTGCCCTGCAAGCCCGCCACCGGATAATACGCCGCCAAGAATCGCCAGTGGGGCTTGAGCTAGCATTGCCTTGGATGCTTGATTTGTAGAGTGCCGCAAGGCTACATGCGAGATTTCATGCGCTAGCACGCCGGCAACTTCCGCTTCGTTCTTAGCCTCCAGCACTATTCCCGTATGAATAAATATGGGGCCTCCCGGGAGTGCAAATGCGTTAATCTCCTCTGCTGCAACCATACCAAAGCGGTACGGGTACTTATGGCCCGGCGCAAATTGTGTCAGCTTGTTTCCGAGTCGAGTGATGTAGTCGTTCAACTGCGCATCCTTAACCACAGGCAGCTCTTTTTCTATTTCTTGAACGGCTTCCTTGCCCAACTGAATATCCTGGTCGGGTTTGAACAAATTAAAACCAGGCTTGATCTCCACTCGTGCTATGGCTGGCAATACAATCAAAAAAAAGATCAGCAATAAACGGCATGATAGGGAAAGATAATAATCAAATGAGGCAGGTTTTATGAATTGTCTATGGAACATCTTTTGAGTGTAGTTCACGGCGTTACTCCCGCTCAATTCCCTTATCCTGATCATGCAAAGAGGTTTCTACTCTATTCTGCCATTTCCTCCTCAAAACTGGAATTGTGTATTCATATTTTTCGATTTTGGGCATCATGCTGGAAATGTCCAGAATCGATTAAACTTTCGCCGCATGATTCATTCACATCAGGCACCGGTTGCTTGGGCTGGCTTTGCGGATTGAGGGGAATTTCTATCTGGCATGGGATAGCTGGCTTTTTTCCCTGGATTCCAGGAAAAGAGTCTGCCACTTCTAGCTGTTTTTGCAAAGACAAGACCTTGAATCGCTGGGAAAAAATCCACCTGAAGTAGATCGCCGGCCCCAACTTGCTGGCTGGCTAGCAAATGGGCAATCGGTTCCACCAGGTGCCGCTCCAGTGAACGCCGCAGGTGTCTTGCTCCATATCGAACATCTAATCCGTCGTGCAAAAGAAACTTTTTCGCTTGAACAGAGCATAGGATTTCCACGGGATTACCACCGGAAGCTTGCAGCAGCCGACTTTGAATTCTGGTTAATTCAATTTCTAGAATCTTTTCCAAATCTGTGGCGTTGAGTGGCAGGAAAGATATTACCTTGTCGATCCGATTCATGAACTCCGGGGAGAATTTTCGGCGTGCAGCCTCAATCGGAATTTTCTTCAATTTATTATCATCGAGCAATAGCGATGATGATTTCGTCGTCCCGAATCCCATAGTTCCATACAGCTTGTTATTGACTTCTGCAGCGCCGAGATTGCTGGTCATCATGATAAGGGTCCTGGAGAAATCCACACGGCGATTATCGCCGAGAGTAAGCGTCGCCCGATCCAAAATGCCTAGCAATAATTGCCAAAGCGCGTCACTGGCTTTTTCGATTTCGTCGAACAATAATAGCGACAGTTTCAAATCCTCTCGATGCCAATAATCCAGAGCCTCCTGCGTTAATACAGGATGAGTTTCTCGATGGCCGAGATAACCTGGAGGAGATCCGATCAATTTTGCGATTTCATGGCTGTGTTGAAATTCTCCGCAATCCACCCGGATCAATGCATTCGCATCGCCGAATAACGATTCCGCGAACGCTTCCACAATGCGCGTTTTCCCCGAGCCGGTAGGTCCAAGAAAAAGTAGCGTTCCGACGGGATGATTGGGAAGTGTTAATCCTGCCTGGAAAACCTGAAATGCGGACAGGACGGCTTGCACGCCTTCATCCTGACTGACAATCCGGCTTTTTAGCGACGTCTCCAGTTCTCTAGTTATGGTGCTTTTTCGCGTGGGGTCCAAAACGATGCTCTTTGCTGTTGCCATTCGCCGCAATCCTTTCCGACATCAACATTAGAAATTTCAAATTTTTGCGGTAGTCGACAATGGAAATGCTCGGCGCTTATTCCAGTACCGCTATACGTACTCATCGGCAACATGTCCATTTTTTGAGAGGGGCTGGCAAATCTGAAAGCGAAATGCTACCTGACAGGCATGATTCACGATATACTGTAAAATTCCAACGCCAAAATGTTTTGAGCGTTGCGTGTTTTGCTATGCCGATAAAAAAGTCAGATAAGATTTGGAAAAACGGCTCTCTGATCCCGTGGGACGACGCCAATATTCATGTTCTATCCCACGTTGTGAATTACGGATCCGCCGTTTTCGAGGGAATCCGCTGCTATGAAGTTCCGGCAGGCCCCGCGCTTTTCCGCGCGGGCGAGCATATGCAGCGGCTGATGAATTCCGCCAAGATTTATCGGATGAATATCCCTTTCACACGAGACCAGCTTGTTACGGCTGCAACGGAACTTGTCCATGAGAATAGAATGAAGCATTGCTATGTTCGTCCGATCGCTTTGCGCGGGTACGGCGAAATGGGCGTGAATTCAAAGAACACTCCCGTGGAAGTTTTCATGGCCTGTTGGGAATGGGGAAAGTATCTGGGAACAGATGCAGACCAAGGTGTTGATGTTTGTATCTCTTCGTGGAACCGCATGGCGCCAAACACAATGCCCGCAGCGGCTAAGGCTGCGTCCAATTACATGAATGCGCAACTCATTCGCATGGAAGCCGAGATAAATGGATATGCGGAAGGAATTGCTTTGGACACGCGGGGATTCGTTAGCGAAGGAAGCGGCGAAAATATTTTCCTCGTATTGGGGGACAAGATTATGACACCTCCGCTACACTCTTCCATATTGCCCGGCATAACACGTGATTCCGTGATCACCCTGTGCCGTGAAATGGGCTTGAATGTTCAGGAGCAAGACGTTCCACGCGAAATGTTATACCTTGCTGATGAGGTTTTCTTCGTGGGCACGGCGGCTGAAATTACGGCACTGCGATCCGTGGACCGCATCACCGTTGGGAACGGCAAGCGCGGCCCGATAACAGAAAAACTGCAAAACGCATTCTTCGCCATCGTCGAAGGCAGGGTGCCGGACCGCTTCGGGTGGCTGACCATGGTTAGCGCACAAAATCCTGCTGTGGTTGCAGCCAAACGGTAGGATTTTTACTCAATAATTTTATCGGTTCTCTCGGTTCCATCGGATCACATTCATCAGTAACAGGCTGTTTCCTATAAAGGCACCTGCTAGACCATTTTTACAGATGGTGTATAGTAATGTCTGGCGATTCTCTGCGAACACAACCGGATGGCGAAAACGTATTCGAACGATCTGCGGCGGAA
>Ga0156170_1082_pt1 | contig 22235 bp, 16 predicted proteins | sample RifCSPlowO2_12_FD_107823 | JGI IMG/M metagenome (GOLD analysis project Ga0156170, IMG submission 107823) | Acidobacteria bacterium RIFCSPLOWO2_12_FULL_54_10
AGTAGGTCGGCGGTTCGAATCCGTCCGGGCGCACCATTCCAGTGATTTATATAATTCAGCCAGATTGGGAAGTCTTAAGGCTGCTTATTATCAGCAAAATGGAGAAATTATATCCCCCGCCGGTATCTATCTTACCGGCAATCTCACTGCTGCTAAGGGGTTGCTAGTGAGCCCATCCTGCTCAATTACCACAGGTACTTCATTGCCGACCGGCACTGAGTCCAGTAAAACGACGTTGATTTGGTAGAGGCCCACAGAACCCGGCGCTAATCCTTGATATGTTACCGGAACTTCAACGCCCCCAATTTTCACCCTCACAGAAATCCGCACAGAAGACGATGGAGGAGATGCTGCCCCAGATTGTGGTTGAGGATCGGTAAGTCCAAGGCCAGCAGCGAATAATTGCAGAGCATTTCCGCGGCGCGCAGGATTTGTCGCAGTAATTCTGCGAGATTGCCCATCGAGCGCAGCAGCAAATCCGTCGCCGCTAAATAGACCTGGCCGGGCAGGAACAACCAAGTAACTCTGAGGAGCGCTGAGTTTTCCTCCGCTGTTCACCACGATGGAAACGTTAGCTCCGGGTCTAATCCCGTAAGGAACCTGAGCATTGATCTGAGTTGGACCAACATAAAATAGCGGAGCATCCTCGCCGCCGATTCTCAAACTAACACCTGCCAATTGCCGCTGTAACGGTAAACTCGTTGAAGAAGCTTCAATCGTGGCGAATCGTGTCCCGAAGACAGAAATCATACCGCCTGGAGCTAGTGGTCCTCCCGGCGTGAAGCCAGCAGACTCCACTACACCATTGGTCGAGATAACTGGATATGCCAAATCCGTTGGTGAACTGCTGATCGAAATCAGAAATGACCGCTGTATGGTGCCGTAAGCACCGTGCATGGCGGTGAGCACAAATTCCGCAGATGTGGAAGCGAGACTTGGCAACCACTGTGCTTCGTATAAACCGCTTCCGACCGACTCCAATGGAATCGTAATTCCTTCCACATCAGCCAGCAGTGTTGCATCTCGGACGCCTAGGCCGCAGGAATCAACAACCCAAGCGAGCAATGGCTGAGGCACTGAAACCGTATAGTTCGCTCCATTCGTAACTGTTGTTGGGATCACATCCATGCCTTGCGGAGTGCACTCACCGCGGCTGAACAACGTGCCCCTGCCCGTGGAGGCAACAATAAATGTGACATTGATTTCCTGTGCAGAGCCTGTGGAATAATTTGCTAGTATACGGCCTCGATAAATTCCTGCTGCCAAACCAGCGGGATTAGCGCGAACCTGCACGCTGGCGGGCGCTGGCGCGGCGCTTCCACTCGGCGGTGACACTGTCAGCCAGGGGCCTCCTGCATCCGTGAAGGTGGATAGCTGGAACAACAACTGTCCTGCGCCGGTATTGCTAATAGTCAGATTTTGGGCCGGCGGAGCTACGCCGCCCTGCTGAGATGCAAACACAAATCCCTTAGTCGATGACTCTGGCGAAGAGGCTGTGCTGGCTGCCACAACTCGCAATGTAACTGAAACCAATTGTGGACTATTCACCGCGCCAGCCGCATGAATCGGCACCAAGGCTTGATAGATGCCCGCCGACAAACCAGCCGGATTCACAGACACAGTAGAGTTAGACAACCCACTTCCACGCGCGGGCGCTACACCGGATGTCGGAGAGAAATTCAGCCATGGATTTGCAATCAGTGTTCCTGCATCAATGGTCCATCCCAGGCTAAGATCGCCGGTATTGGACAATTGCAAGGTTTGGGCTGGCGGGGCCGCTCCTGCTTGCGGAACCTGGAAGAAAAATGAGGATTGACTTAATTCCAATCCCGCTCCCAACTGATTCGTACCCAAGATGACGGGAACGGCAACGGAAGGTCCGAAAATGGTATCCCAAACCAAAATTTCCGCGACTGCCGAAGAGGGCAAGAGTAATGGATTTTCCATTTGCAGAACGACCGTCGACGGGGCATCCACAGAGGCAATGCCGGTGGCAGGAGTTAGCTGCATTCGCCATTGCGCTCCTCCGCTTTTCACGGTTACTGCTGCTGCCCAAATTACCGGATCACGAATGGCTTCCACCCGCAAGGAAATTCGTGTCTGAGCTTGCGATCCGGCTGTTGAGATGCTCACCGTAGGGGGATTGACTCGCAGCGTTTGGAAACCATCCTGCACTACGATATAAGATTCTCCCGCAACAATGATCCTGCCGCTGCGCGCCGGCCCGCGATTTTCCGCGACAATATAATCCACAATACCGCTGCCTCTGCGATTGCTATCACCTGGGATCGTTATAAATCCGGCATTACTGGTCACAGACCATGGGCATTGCGACGGCGCCGCAACTTGTACTGCTCCTTGGCCTCCCTCCCACGGAAATGGCTGATCGATTGATAAAGTCGAGTATGAACACTCTACGTTTCCGCTACGGACGAAGAACACAACCCGTCCGCGGACACCTCCACTGTTCAGCGAACGATAAATTAGACCGAAGCGGCTAGAATCAAGGAAAATGCCTCTTTGGCGAGACCCGAGAATTTCAAAGGATCCGTCTGCCGTCAGGGTGCCGTTGGAATAACCCGCAGAAGCCGGAGTACCCCCAAAACCGCCCGACCCGCCGCTGGCATCTCCCGTTTCCCAATCAATGCGGTCGTAGTTGAACTCAATATCGAAATTCCCAGGCCCCAAATCTGAACGATCAATTAAAATTAGCTGGAAACTATTCAGTTTGTCGTCATGAGAACCAAAATAACCAACATTCACATAATTGGCCCCGAACGCGCGACGGCCATTTACCGTGTCTTGTCCATAGGTCACTAGCTCCGACCGAGAGGCGCGTGTATCCACGTCCGCCCAGAAAGGGGCTATGATGCGCAGTGGCGAAGCGCTGAGACCTTGCGGGGTAAATGTTGCCAATGGTCCGCCAAAGGTAATGTTTCCATTGTTGTTCACATACGCGGATGTGAATTTTAACCCGAAGAAGTCCACTTCAAAGCCGATCGGAATACTATTGGAGGTGGAACCGTCATCATTGCGAGGAATTGAGTTTTGCAGGAATCCAGGGTTCGTACGAACCGCTCCTGCGTCGGCATTTGGTGCTGTCGCCAGAATGACAAATGAAAGAATTAGAAATGCGACAAATCGAGCGGCGCTATATACTGGCCGATAGGGATTGCCATGAGCCTGCAACACACCATTATTTGTATCATTCTCTACTACTGCATCAGCTTGGCTGGGTTTTCTCAATTTTTTCTTATCCCCACAAGATTTCATCGCCATCCCCCACGTTGAGTTTCCGTCTCTAATTGGCCTCTCCGCTTTTTACTACCCGCCTTACCAGATAGTCTGAAAAACAACTCGGAGCCATTGTAAGACTACCTCGCATTTAAGGAATCGGCAATCGGGAATCTTGGGCTTTAAGTCATGAGTTGCCAAACTTGTCACTAGCCAATTGGGTTGAAGATTTATCGCTTTTTTCTGCCAAAGGCATGATTTGATTAAATTAATCTGCCAGTAACCATTGTATACAGAAAGAAATATACGGCTAGATAAAGCAGGCAACTCTTTACTTATCTATTAGTTAAAAGCTCTGAATTTTTAATGCTGGGGATTGATTGATCGAAGATTAGCGCGAAGCCCTTGAGGGCTTCGCGCAGGATGGAGTGATCCCAATGCGGGCTAAACAGCTCTTACTTCGTCGGCCTGCAGGCCTTTCGGTCCCTGTTTAACAACAAACTCGACTGTAGCTCCTTCTGCCAAACTGCGAAAACCTTCACCGGCAATCGACGAGAAATGTACGAATACATCTCCGCCTGACTCCCGTTGTATAAATCCGTAGCCCTTTGCATCGTTAAACCACTTTACCGTTCCTTTTTCCTTCATGTGAAACCTCACTTCATTATTTTCAGATTCTTTGCGATTTGTTGCTCCTCATTCCCGCATAGCAAAAAAGGGATTGCGTGATTAAGCCTCGCAATCCCTTCTCAAAAATCCTATTCGAGAACTACAAGTGCCAAATGCAACTTAATTCTACCGAATATCCATGAATCAGTCAATAAACTTTTATTGTTTTGCTAATCGATTCCAGTAAATTCTGGATATTGCCTTCTCGATGGTTTACTTAAACTGGCAATTAACCCTATTGCCAATAACGACATAATCAATGTGTCCACTCCTAAAACCTGAAAAAGTCTTTGCGCACGGGAACTCGCAAAGACAAGTTGAACGACACTTGCGGTTATCGCTCCATAGACGCACATTTTTCCCCATTGAGGCATAGTATCCTTCAGTCGCGCAGATGCAACAATTGCCGGCAAAATAAGCACAACCAGAGCCGTCTGTTTTTGTGAGTGCGGTTGCAAAAGTGCTAAAGCGCACATTGCCAACCCGTGCATCTCTAATTTACTCGCTCCTTGCTCCTGCTTCCACGCAGTCTTGAGGAGCGCAAGATACCCACATCCGGCCAGCAGTATCCACAAGAAATAAACCAATCCACCATCCAATGAAGCTAAATTTATCTTCATATAGTTGGGGTCTGGCAAAGTCTCATAAGGGATGTCGGTAAGATATCGGGTCAGCAGTCCTCGAAGCGATTGACTTGGGAACCACATGTGGGCTGGCGTCCCGGCTATCTGGTGTTCATAGCCATACCATTGCTGGAGCAGATCCAAATTGCCGCTCCATCCCCAATAAATCATCGGCGCAAGCGTTATTAATACCGCACCTATTGCGGCGTAACTCGCAGCCTTCCAGTGCTTCCCGGCAAATAAATAGGGAACGAAAAACAAAGGCCAGACTTTTAACCCAATCGCTAACCCCAAAGCTCCTCCTGCCCTTACAGGATGTTCGGGCAGGCTCAGCAATGTCAGGCACACCAATGCAAATACGAAAAACTGCGCGTTACCGTATTTGAATTCCAGAAAGAGGTACGGAATCGCAAGGACAGAAGCTACCATCCAATTTGGAGATAATCCTTTCAAACTCGATTGGCGGGTGAAAGTAATAAGAAGCATTCCCAATACCACTAACTTGATGAAATTCCAGATTACGAACGCCACCGCAAGCGGCAAGACAGCAAATGGAGCGAACAACAAAAGAAAAAGCGGGGGATAGCGATACTGCATGGGCCAGCCCAAGCCACTTTGGGGTCCATAAAGCTGCGAACCTCCCTGAAGCGTCGCGTTGCCCGCAGCGTGATAAACCTGGAAATCAATCCCTGGTGTCAGCAGATAGTAGCTGGCTACGGCAGCAATGCCGCATGCTCCGAGCAGCACTGGAACCATCAAATGGCTACTTTTAATTTCGGATGGCAAAGAAAGATTTCTCGAATTCAACTTCGTGAACTATCCCGAACATCAGCATATTCTGCACAACAGATTTACTTTATGAAAAATCACCGTGAAGCGCAATGGCAGCGCGTCGGCTTATAAATATGAAATGCGTTTCATTGCTGATGCATCCATCATCGTGCCAGGGGATTTCCGATCTTCCCGTGATCGTGTATCCTAATCATTTGAAGGATAAATCCATGAGCAAAACTCCATTCACAGGTTGTGGAACGGCTTTAGTCACCCCGTTCCACGCAGACGGCAGCCTGGACGAATCGGCGCTTCGTCGCCATGTGCAATTTCAAATTGATAACGGCATCGATTTCTTGGTCCCGTGCGGCACAACGGGCGAAAGCCCTGTGCTGAATTCTATGGAACATTTTCGCGTCGTGGAGATTGTTTTGGAGGAGGCGCGCGGCCGGGTCCCGGTCATGGCAGGAGCCGGCGGCAATAACACAGCAAAAGTGCGTGAAGGGATTGCAGTGCTCGAGCGCATGGGCGTACAGGCGATATTGTCCGTTACTCCTTACTACAACAAACCTACGCAGGAAGGTCTCTATCAGCATTATCATGCTCTGGCGACTACCACTCGTCTCCCGATCCTGGTTTACAACGTACCCGGACGCACAGGTGTGAATCTCGAACCTCGCACACTCCTGCGCCTTTCTGCGTTCCCTAATATTCTTGGCGTGAAGGAAGCCTCGGGCAATATTTCTCAGGTTGACGAAATCCTCAGAACCCTTCCAGGGCGCTTCCATGTTTTATCTGGCGACGACGCATTGACCCTCCCCATGATGTCGCTCGGCGCCGTGGGCGTGATTTCCGTGGTTTCCAACATCATGCCGCGCGAAATGACCCAAATGGTCGCACATTGCAATCAGGGGGATTTTTCACCCGCCCGACAACTGCATCGGAAACTTGCGGCGCTCATGCAAGCACTCTTCGTCGAGGCGAATCCGATTCCGGTCAAGTTTGCTCTGGCGGCCATGAGCCGCATCGAACTCGCATACCGACTTCCCCTGGTTCCTCCACAGCCGGACACACAAGCAAAAATTCGCAAGGTTCTCGAAGACCTCCAACTCCTCTCTCTAAAGGAAACACAATATGTCGCTGGCGGAACAAATTGAGCGGCTTTACCTCCAGCAAACTTCCGATTTCTCTCAAGAGCATTTCGACGCTTTTCATGAACTTAAATTAGGTCTGAATGACGGAACCATTCGTTCTGCGGAACCGGCTGAGGGGCAAACCCCTTCCGGCTGGAAAGTCAATGCTTGGGTAAAAATGGGCATTCTTCTTGGCTTCCGTATTGGTGAGTTGGAAGACATGTCCCCTGGCGGTCGCTTCCCTTATTACGACAAGAGTACCTATCCACTGAAAGAGATCTCCATCGAACACGGCATTCGGATTGTCCCAGGCGGCTCCTCCATTCGCGATGGCTGCTTCATCGGTCGCGACGTTACCTGTATGCCGCCTATGTTCGTCAACGTGGGAGCTTATGTAGGCACCGGCTCGATGATCGACTCACACGCGCTGGTCGGCTCCTGCGCGCAAGTCGGGCAGCGTGTTCATCTGAGCGCTGCCAGTCAGCTCGGAGGCGTGCTCGAACCCGTTGGAGCGTTTCCCGTTATCATCGAAGATGACGTATTAATCGGCGGGAACTGCGGCATCTATGAAGGGACTGTGATCAAGCGCAGGGCTGTCATCGGCTCCGGCACGATTCTTAACGGATCGACGCCGGTTTATGATGTGGTCCATGGTAAAATCCTCCGTCGCGAAAGCGACCAACCGCTGGTGATTCCTCCAAACGCAGTTGTTGTTCCAGGATCGCGGGCCATCTCCACAGGCTGGGGAAAACAGCAAAACATTTCTCTATATACCCCGGTCATCATCAAATACCGCGACACGAAGACGGATCAATCAGTTCAGTTGGAAGACCTGTTGCGTTAAGCCCGAACTTCACTTCTCTTGAGACTGTTTACTGATTCCATAAACTTCCATTCATCTGAGCTTGTAATGAACCAAGTGATGATTGGATAATGCTCATGGGTTCATGATGGTCCTGAATATTATGAAAAGTCTTGCGTGTACCTTTAGGAGATTTTGATTGAAAATACACCGGGTGGGATTTCAAGGAGAGCGTGGCGCATTCCACGAACAGGCAGCGGCGAAACTGGTGCGCCAGCCGTTTGAGACCGTTCCATTTCCAACATTTCCGGAGTTGTTTCGGGCGCTCGCGCGCGGCAAGATTGATTACGCCGTCGCCGCGATTGAAAACACGCTCGCCGGCTCCATCCACGAAAACTACGATCTGCTGCTCAAGCACCGGCTGCCGATCCTGGCCGAGACCAATGTCCGGATCGTTCACAATCTGATTGCCGCGAAGGGGGTAAGCCTGCGCTCGGTGCGCAAGGTTTATTCCATGCCCATCGCTCACCGGCAGTGCACTGTATTTCTCGAAAAGCACCGCTCGTGGGAAGTGGTTCCCTATTACGACACGGCTGGCAGCGTGAAGATGTTAACGGAAAAGAAAGTCACTGATTCCGCCGCGATCGCCAGCGCGGTTGCGGCAGAGCACTATGGAGGCCACATCCTTGCCAAAGACATCGGCGACGACCCCGAGAACTACACTCGCTTTTTCCTGCTTGGCAGGAAGTTAGAACATAAACCAAAACCTCGCGGCGTCAAAACTTCCCTTGTTTTCATCACACGCAATATTCCTGGCGCCTTATTTCGCTGCTTGAGCGCATTTGCGCTGCGTGATATTGATCTCACAAAAATAGAATCCCGCCCCCTGCGAGGCCGTCCCTGGGAATATCTCTTTTACCTGGATTTTCTCGGAAATCCTAAGGACGTAGCAGCTCGTAACGCCATCAGAAATCTTGCAGAGTCCACGGAATTCCTGAGGATTTTAGGATGCTATCCAGCCGTAGAATAATTCTTGGCCCTATGCCTGGTTGCTATTTTCTACTAACCGACGGTATTCTTCCAAACCAGAACGCAGCGCATGGGGCACCATCATCCTTTCCCGGCTAATCGTGATCCGACTTCATGCCATGCGTTTGCGCCTTGCCCTAGGCCTGTGACTTCCAGGCAGCCTAATTTTGCCTTCTGCGATTTAGTCTTTTACTGTTTAATTTAGGTTGTATCCATGCAATCGAAGCCATTGAATCATTCCTCTTTGTCATCCTGGCACACCCTCCACGCTGAAGAGGTCATGGAACGGCTGAATTCCGGCGTTCAGGGTCTCAGCAGCGCAGAGGCCTCGCTGCGACTCGATAAATATGGGCCGAATGAATTGCTGGCTTCCCGCCGTATCTCGCCTTGGAAACTATTGCTCGATCAATTCAAAAACATTCTGATTGTCATTCTGATTATCGCTACAGTTCTTTCCGGCTTTATGGGACATCTAGTGGAGGCCATCGCCATCGCTGTGATTGTTCTCTTTGCCGCATTTTTAGGTTTCGTACAGGAATTCCGAGCGGAACGGGCTATGGAGATGTTGCAGCGCATGGCAGCGCCCATTACCAGCGTTATCCGCGATGGTGAGGAAGCAGAAATTCCAGCGCAGGAACTGGTTCCTGGCGACATCATTCTCATTAAAGCCGGTGACAAGATTGCAGCAGACGCCCGCCTCTTTGAAGCCATCAATTTGAAACTAGATGAAGCTTCCTTAACGGGCGAATCCGTCCCGGTCGATAAATATTCCGAAAGAATTACTACTGCCGAACTGGCAATCGGTGATCGCAAGAACATGATTTATTCGGGAACATCCGCTACCTATGGAAGAGGCCGCGCCATCGTCGTCGCTACGGGAATGGATACGGAGTTCGGGCGTATTGCGCAGCTCCTGCAAAAAGTGGAGATCAGCCGGACGCCACTTCAGGAGAACCTCGATAATACTGGCTATGCACTGGCACGCGCTGCTCTGGTTGTGGTCGCTCTCATTGCAGGTGTGGGCCTGCTGCATGGTCGACCATTCATGGAAATGTTGTTGTTCGGTATCGCTCTCGCGGTTGCCGTGGTCCCAGAAGCCCTGCCTGCCGTGGTGACTATCTCTCTCGCCATCGGAGTGCAGCGCATGGTTAAGCGCCACGCATTAATCCGCCGCCTGCCTGCCGTGGAAACTCTTGGCAGTGTTTCCATTATCTGTTCGGATAAAACGGGCACGCTGACAAAGGATGAGATGACCGTGCGAAAGATTTGGGTCGCCGGAGAAATACTAGACGTTACCGGCGAGGGTTACATTCCGGTTGGCCAGTTTATGCGTGATGGTGCTGCGATAAAACCTTCAGGCCCTCTCCTAACGCTACTTCAATCTGCTGCGCTGGCTTGTGATGCTCATCTATTGAGAAGAGATTCTGGCGGAACATGGGATATTAAAGGCGATCCTACGGAAGGCGCCATTGTAGTCGCCGCAGCCAAAGCGGGACTGCACAAGACGGAACTCGATGCAACTTATCCCCGCGTACATGAAATTCCATTTACCTCCGAATCCAAACGCATGACGACTCTCCACGGATCACCGGACAACCTGACCGCGTATTCCAAAGGAGCACCGGAAATCATTATCGCTTCGTGCTCTCGAATAATGACTCAACAGGGAGAACTTCCGCTCAATGAGGATGTGAGAGAAACCATTTTAGAGCAGGCGCAAATCATGGCGTCTCTGGCGTTGCGCGTCCTGGCAGTTGCTCGGAAATCCGAAGCAACGATTGAATCTGCTGAACATGAGATGGCGTTTCTTGGCCTGTTGGGAATGATCGATCCTCCGCGCCCGGAGGCGAAGGCCTCGATCAGGAAATGCGAAGAAGCCGGCATCCAAGTGACCATGATTACCGGCGATCATCCAGTCACCGCCAACGCCATCGCCAGTGAATTGGGTATCTCCAAGTCAAGCCGCGTTCTCACCGGTAAAGAGCTTGAGGCAATGCCAGATGAAGAGCTGGAGCGAGAGTCGGAGACAATTCGCGTCTACGCCCGTGTATCGCCCGCTCATAAACTTCGCATAGTGACAGCGCTCCAAAAAAGGGGCCACATCATAGCCATGACAGGCGATGGCGTCAACGATGCTCCGGCTCTTAAAAAAGCAGATATCGGAATTGCCATGGGCATCACCGGAACCGACGTGGCCAAGGAAGCGGCCGCTATGACACTCACGGATGATAATTTTGCCTCCATTGTGGCCGCTGTCGAAGAGGGCCGCGGCATTTTTGACAATATCCGGAAATACCTGATGTATCTGCTCTCCTCGAACATCGGCGAGATCGGATTAATGGCTGGCGCCACGTTGCTCGGCATGCCTCTTCCGTTGAGCGCGGTGCAAATTTTGTATATTAACCTTGCTACGGATGGTCTCCCGGCGCTGGCTCTTGCCGTCGATCCGCCAGCCAGCGACTTGATGCGCTTCCCGCCGCGAAATCCTCGTGTCGGCATCTTTACCCGTCCGGTGATCGCACTTATGTTAGCTGGCGGGGGCTGGTCTGCCATCGTTAACCTTGCTTTATTCGCCTGGGCGCTGCACTCAAATCTGCCGCTGCCAGAAGCCATGACGTTAACCTTTGTTTCCTTGGTTATGATCCAATTTTTTAAGGCTTACAGCTTCCGATCCGACCGCCATTCGATACTGATTCAGCCATTCACGAATAAATGGCTCAACCTTTCCATCCTTTGGGAGATCCTTCTTCTGGTTTGCATTGTGTATTTGCCGATTTTCAATGTTCCATTTGGAACTTATGCTTTAACGGTACAGGAGTGGATTTTGGCCATATCGCTGGCTTTTACAGTTGTCCCGGTACTGGAGTTGGTAAAATGGTTAGAGCGTCGCGGTTGGTTTGGTGCGACAGAACAATCGGGATCACTTGCATGATCTCTTTCCCGTACCCACCTCGAACCTCATCTAACATTTAGGTTCGGGCATTATTGCGCTAGAATTCTACTCAACATGAACACACCTGCTGACTCCGTTCCGCATAATACACTCGATGCAAGTTCAGCAAACCGCATGGACACTGCCGCCATGCTGTTATCAATGGGGTCCGCAGCCTCCATTTTATTTTCCATCGCGGTTTCACAGATTTTATTGGGTGGCGCAATCCTTACACTATTGCTTTCGAGACGACGGCTGACGTTTCCCGCACGCCTCGGCTTGCCATTGATTGGATTCGTGTTTTGGACCATGCTTTCTGTTGTCCTTGCTCCAGATCCGGTCTCTGGCGTTGCTAATCTCAAAAAATTGTTCCCGCTTTTAATTTTTGTTGTCGTTTACAATTCAGTTCGTGAGCAGGATCATTTGTTGCGCTTATTGAAAGGCGTAATCGGAACGACCGTGCTTGCCGGGCTTTTCGGCTTCGGTCAATTCGCCTATGCCTATTGGAACCTATCGCGGCAAGGCAAACCTTTTTACGAGAATTATGTCTTGCACCAAGCTAGCGGATTCATGAGCCATTGGCTGACATTCGGCGCTCAATTGATGCTCGTATTCCTATTGATCTCATCTATTCTTTTCTTCTTTCGTCCATTACGATTTCAACCAATCTGGTGGACATGTTTTGTGTTGATCGGACTTGGCATCCTCGCATCGTTTGCCCGTGGAATTTGGGTTGGCGCATTTTTTGGAGCTGCATATCTTTTAGCCCGCTATCGGCTAAAACTTTTGTGGCTGTTGCCGGTTTTGCTCATATTCATTTATTTGATATCGCCTTCGTCAATGAAAAGGCGCGCGGAATCTTTGATCGATCTAAGAACCGATTCTTCAAACCAGTCGCGGCCCGTCATGTTCCTTACTGGCATTGAGATGATTCGTTCGCATCCATTCTTCGGCCTAGGACCGGGCCGGGTCGAAGTAGAGTTTCTTCACTATAAGCCTGCTTCCTTACCGCTCCCTCATGCCTGGTACGGACACCTTCACAATAATTACACACAAATCGCAGCCGAAAGGGGTCTGCCCTGCCTGTTCTTTTTCTTGTGGTTTTTCTTTGAAATATTGCGGGCTACCTTCTCCTGGGGTAAGGCATCATCGGCAGAACTTCGCACTTTTGGTCATGCAGCCTTTGCTATCACTGTTGGTTTTCTTGTAGCGGGTCTCTTTGAGTTCAATTTTGGAGACTCCGAAGTTTTGATGTTATATCTGTTTTTGGTAGGCGCTATCTTTTCCTGGGCGCAGGCAGATAGAAGCGCTGTTTATTCAGAACAACATCAAGCTACCGGATAAGATTGGATTGGACAAACATATTCAAATGGAAAATAGTCCGCAAGTTATCAACAAAGTTATTTTGAAAGTGACCGATTTTCTTGAGAAGTTACTACAACAAATGAATTTGCAGTCTCACGACCGAGTGATCGAAATCGGATGCGGTGATGGATCCATCTGCCGGAAATTGGCTTCGATGGCCCATCTAGGAGCAGTCGTAGGCATCGAGAGTTCCAATGAAGTGATTGACCTTGCCCGTTCTGAATCTGCGAATTTCTCCAATATTCTCTATCTATGGGTTGATGCGAAGAAAATACCCTGGCAGGAAAAATACTTCACCCACGCGGTTAGCATTGCTACGTTAACTGACAACTCAGATAGAGAACGAATGCTAAATGAACTATTTCGTGTGTTAACGCCAAACGGATCGCTTTGGATGCTGCTTGTTCTATCGGATGAGAATCCGCCAACCGAACTTTCAACATCCGCGGATCATCAGCCCGCCTCGCAAGCGACAGTCAATGATTTGTATGCCATGCTCCGGCGTTGCTCATTCCAGCAAATTTCCCATTCCCTTATTACCGGTAAAGGAATAAATCAAACCGCAACCGGAGCGTTAATAATTAATGCTTCTCGTCCGCCTGATTAAGCCCGGCAACGTCAGGCAGCGTGTTTGTAATCGCAGTTTTCTTGCGGACATTCCAGCGTGATGCCGGACTTGGTCGTCTTCTCGAGGAGATAGGCGGATTCGCATTTCGGGCAGGCTTGCGCGATCGGTTTGTTGGGCAGGCTGAACTTACATTTCGGATAACGGTTGCAACTATAGAACACTCCCCGGCGGGAACGCTTTTGCACGATCTGCCCCTTCTTGCATTCCGGGCATTCGACCCCGGTGGTTTCCTGCTTGATGTACTTGCACTTGGGATAGCTACTGCAAGAAGTGAACTCCCCGTAGCGGCCCTGGCGAACCACCAACTCGTTACCGCACTCGGGACACTTTTCACCGGTGGGAACAGGAGGTTTCTTCTCCACCTCGCCGATCTTTCGCGTAGTCTTGCAATCGGGGTAGCCCGAACACGCATAGAACTGGCCGAACCGCCCGCGCTTCAGCACCATCGGACGGCCGCAATTCTCGCAGACCTGCTCCGCATCTGCGGCTGCTTCCGGTTCCTGTTCCAACGGGCCGCGCTCGGATAGCTCCGGGGGCAGCTCTCGCGTATTGGTGCAGTCCGGGTAACCGGAGCAGGCCATGAATTTCCCGTGCCGCCCCCATTTGATGACCATGGGCTTGCCGCACTTTTCGCAGGAGAATTCGGTTGGTTCCTCCATGCGTTTGACATCGGTCATCTGCGTCTCGGCGCGCTTCAGTTCTTTGCGGAATTTTCGATAGAACTCCTCAAGAGTCTCTACCCATCCCTTTTTGCCTTCCTCAATTTCATCCAGATCGTCTTCCATTTTGGCCGTATAGGCTATGTCGAAAATTTCATCGAAACTTCCAATGAGCAGGTCGTTCACAACCTCGCCTAATTCCGTAGGCTGAAAGCGGCCTTTATCCTTCTGCACATACTCACGATCCTGAATCGTGCTGATAATCGAGGCATAGGTCGATGGCCGGCCAATTCCCTTTTCCTCCAGCGTTTTCACGAGGCTGGCTTCGTTAAACCGGGCCGGAGGCTCTGTCAATTTTTGCTTTGCGGAAATTCCCACTTGACGAAGCGATTCACCGGCTCTTACAACCGGAAGTCTTCGTCCAAACTCGTCGTCCTCTTCTTCTGCTGCTTCTTTGCCTTCCTCGTATACTTTCAGGAATCCCTCAAATTTCAGCACGGAGCCCGCAGCGCGCAAGCCGAATTCCCCTGCGTTGATTTCGATGGTTGTCTGGTCAAAAAGAGCAGGCGTCATCTGCGATGCCACAAAGCGCTGCCAGATGAGCCGGTAAAGTTTGGCCTCGTCTTCTTTCAAAAAACGGGATACGGACTCCGGCGTGCGCATCGCGGATGTGGGCCGAACCGCTTCGTGAGCATCTTGCGCCCCCTTTTTGCTCCGGTAAACGTTGGCACTTGCTGGCAGGAATTTCTCCCCGTATTGATTTTTCACAAAGTCTCTGACCTCGCTCAATGCCAGGTCCGAGACTCGTGTGGAATCTGTTCGCATGTAGGTAATCAAACCAACCGGGCCTTCCTCGCCCGTTTCGATGCCTTCATAAAGCTGCTGCGCTATGGACATTGCGCGCTTCGCGCTGAAATTCAGTTTGCGCACTGCCTCTTGTTGCAGCGTGCTGGTAATGAACGGTGGCGCAGGATTGCGCCGCGTTTCGCGGGTGGTAGTGGAAGCGACTATAAATTTTTGTTTTGATAATGCCGCCTGGATGTCATCGGCCTGCGATTGATTTGCTATTAACAGTTTCCCTTTGTCTGCCTGGGCACGAATGCTGCCGGACACCGATTCCCCACGCACCACAAAATCCTTGTCTCCCCTGCGGATCAGCCGCGCCTCAAAATTAGGAGGCTCGGTTCCTGCTACCTGCGCGGAAATCGTCCAATATTCTTCGGATTGGAAAGCGCGAATCAATCGCTCTCGTTCCACGATGAGGCGTACTGCGACGGTTTGCACTCGTCCGGCTGACAAGCCCCGCCGTACTTTGTCCCACAACAGAGGACTGATCTGGTAGCCGACCAGACGATCCAGAATTCTGCGCGCTTGCTGCGCTTCCACCAAGCCTTCATTGATCTGCCCTGGATTTTTGAACGCATCTTGAATTGCGTTCTTGGTAATTTCATTGAACAAGACGCGGTAGATCGGTTTGCCGTTGCGCAATTCTTCCGTCAAATGCTGGCCGATGGCTTCTCCTTCTCGATCCGGGTCCGTGGCCAGATAGATCGCGCTTGCTTTCTTTGCTGCTTGCTTCAATTCTTGAATGACTTTAGCTTTGGCTGGAATGACTTCGTAAGTCGGGTTGAAATCATCGTCCACACTCACTCCCAAAGTTTTCTTCGGTAAATCCTTGACATGTCCGTACGACGCTTTTACTACAAAATCCTTGCCCAGATAGCGATTGATCGTCTTGGCCTTTGCCGGCGATTCGACAATCACCAATGCTATGCCGCCTTTTTCGACCACGGCGGTTTTCTTTGATTTCGTTTTGGTCGCGGTAGCTCTAGCCATAGATAATCACTATACGTTCACTTATATTCCGTACTCAAAAAGTTCTCACAAAGTTTTTCCCTGGCAATTGCCTTATTAGGTTCTTAAACTCCAGTTCTAACAAGCTCGAGAGAGCGGCGGAAGAAGAAATATCCGGCAATGAATCCAGGATTACATCTATATGAACGGCTTCGTCAATCTTCAAAAGATTAAAAATCCCCTTCTCCTGTTCCGTCAGCCCTTCTGCAAAAAGAGATGCTGCTGGGTTAGGATGCGTTGCATCGGATACTGCTAATAACCGTTGCCGGACTTCGGAAGGCAGTTCCTCAGCCACATCTTGCCAATCCTGAATCAGCTTGGCGCCCTGTTTGATGAGCAGGTTCGGACCCCAGCTATATCGATTCGTTAGTGCGCCGGGAACCGCAAAAACTTCCCGGTTCTGATCCATCGCCAGGCGCGCCGTGATCAGTGCTCCACTGTGCTCAGCGGCCTCCACTACGATAACACCTAATGAAATGCCGCTGATAATTCTGTTGCGAATGGGGAAATTCTGTGGCGCCGGAAATGACCCCAGAGGAAATTCCGAGATCACCAGCCCTTGCACTGCAATTTGTTCGAACAGCTTTTTATTTTCTGATGGATAAATCACATCCAATCCGGTGCCTAACACCGCAATTGTTTTTCCCCCTTTATCGAGCGCGCCACGATGCGCAATTGAATCCACGCCGCGCGCCATGCCGCTGACGATCGTGATTCCTCTGCATGCGAGGTCTTCGGAAATCCGTGTGGTTATAGCCCGGCCATAGGCGGTTGTTCTTCTAGTTCCCACAATGGCTATCGATGGCGACTGGAGCAAACCTAAATCACCTTTCGCATATAAAACCAGCGGCGGGTCAAATATTTCACGGAGCAGTGGAGAATAAGCAACATCACGTATCGTGACTATCGTTATCCCCAACTGCCTGGCTCGCTCTGCCTCCAGCGATGCGGCTTCGAACACGGTTCCTGCCGCCATCGCTTTCACCACATGTGGAGCTATGCCGATTGACTCCAGTTCCGAGATCGACGCCTGGAAAACCTCCTTCACGGACCCCAGCGCGTTGATTAGCTTCCGGGCATTGCGCGGTCCCAGCCCGGGAACCAGGCGTAATGCCAGCCAGCAGAGCTCTTCCTCAGGATCACGAGGCGAAACCGAATTGGGATTCTGGAGGTTCATCAAATGGTGCGAATCTAACGGACAAGGTTTTGTGTTGTCAAGTTATTCATCAGCCATGTTACATTGATCGCCATGGCATTTTAGCCTTTAACTTGACACTGTAGTATGACTTGCAATGATTCATACAACGATTTTATTTCCAAGCGATGGTGCATCGCACATGCGCAATTTCTAATGAGGAGTCGGTATGACTTTGGATTCATCCACCATTCAAATTCCTAAGCGCCTTTTAATGGGACCGGGTCCCAGCGAAGTCGATCCCCGTGTTTACAAAGCGATGATGCAGCCCGTTATCGGCTATCTTGACCCCGTGCTATTTCAAATCTTGGATCAGCTTCAAGACAGACTCAGGTCCGTTTTTCGAACCCGCAACACCGTTACGCTTCCTATTTCGGCAACTGGCGGAGCCGGCATGGAAGCGTCTTTGTACAATTTCATTGAACCGGGGGACAGCGTTGCAGTTCTGATCGGCGGACTCTTCGCTTCCCGCATAGGTGATATTGCAGGACGTTGCGGCGCAAATGTCATTCGCATCGATCATAGTCCCGGAAAAGCGGCGGATTTGGATCATGTGCGTTCTGTATTAAAGGGGAAAAAGTTAAAGATTCTAGCAGCAGTCCACAGCGAAACTTCCACCGGCGTTTACCAGCAGATCGAGCCTCTGCGGAAGATTGCTGACGATACTGGCGCTCTGCTGTTAATTGACACCGTCTCTTCGTTGGGCGGCATTCCAGTGGAAGTCGATGCGTGGGGAATCGATATCTGCTATAGCGGCTCGCAGAAATGCCTGGGCTGCCCTCCGGGCCTTTCTCCGATCACAGTCAGCGACCGCGCTGCGCAGGCGATGAGAGAAAAGAAGACTCCTGCCGCCAGTTGGTATCTGGATTTGCAGCTCATTTCCCAATACTGGAGCAAAGAGCGAAAGTACCATCACACGCCGCCCATCACGATGCTCTATGCTCTGAATGAATCGTTGCGATTGCTTTTGGATGAGGGGCTGGAAGTTGCTTGCGAGCGCCATCGCCGGAGTCATCTAGCGCTAGTTGAGGGTTTGTCTGCAATGGGCTTGAGCATGTTTGTGGAGGATCGCGCTGCACGCGCTTGGACGTTGAACACAATTCGTATCCCCAAGGGAGTAGATGATGCCAAAGTTCGCGTGTATTTACTGGAACGTTTTGGCATCGAGATCGGCGCTGGGATTGGCGATATGAGAGGATCGATTTGGCGCGTGGGTCTGCTTGGGTTGACGGCAAAAGCGGAATGCGTGTTGCTACTGCTCCATGCCCTGGAGTCGGCGCTGATTGAAAATGGATTTTCCTGTAATAAAGGAGCCGGTGTCGCAGCAGCCGAGAAGATATATCAAACGGCCGCTAAGTAGTTCGATTGGATCACGTCGATTGAAATATTACGCAGTCGCAGAACAATTGACGCTATTTCTTGAAACACTTTGCCAGCAGGCCCGCAGTAGTCACCAAGGATGTAAGATCGCGAATCGTGAAATCAGCGCCCGCTGTCGTCGGGGATTTCCCTTTCCTGGATATTTGAATTACCCCTTGGGCTTTCCCGTCCACCAACAAAGGTGCGCTCATAATCTTCTGTATGGGCTGCCGGTCCTGCGCGGCCGGATCCAATTTAACCGACTCGAACACGGTCGGGTGCTTTAATGCAGGAAAATTGTTGATCATTTCCGGTTTCTTGTCTCGAACCGTTCTTACTGCAAGCGAATTGGCGGTAGTCAAAGGAATACTCCCGACTTGCCTCAGCTTCATCGGGAAGATGAACTGCAATACTGATGCGTTGGATGCTAACTGTAAAATCGCTATTTCGTCCGACTTTACGCTGAAAATCTTTGCCAATTGCCTAGCAATCTGGGTCCATTCTTCATCTTCCAATACCTTGCCTGGCTTTAAGGTTTCATCCACAAGCCGGGATAATTCTTGTACTGGGGTTAAAATGGTGCCGTTTGACATAAATTCTTGCGTTACTCTTATAGCAAGCTTTCCATTATAATTCAAATCTCGAGGGAATGGTCGATTCACCTGCCTTAGCGGTTGGAAACTACAGTAGATTTCCCATATTTTCTTGACTTCCAGGAAACACCCCGCCCAAGAAGTGTCCGCAACATCGAATCCATGGATATCACGCCATAAATCAACGCTCCTATGGGCACAAGCAAAGCATAAAATATAGGTATTCGGTAAAAAACAATCACTGGCAGGTGCATCATTACGCTCAGCAGATATTGTGCCAAACTTAGGTAACCCGCTACGTTTTTCAAAGTTCCCATTGTGTTATTAGTTGCAAAATTCCAGCCTATATAAGTTAAGCACACCAGCGGGAGCAAATTACACAGCAGATCCACGGCAACAACTATGCAGTGTCGCACAATGGAATACCGGCTGCCGGCAAAAGAATTTTTACGGAGTCCTTCCCAAATCCCAGCCAGGCTTTGGTACATTCTCGTCCTGATCAGGTCTTTGGTCACAGCGGCATAGATTCGATTTCCGCTATGTTTAATAAGTCGCGCGGTATTCAGATCGTCGATCATTTCAGATTGGATCGCTTGATAACCCCCTAGTTGCTGCCATGTCTTCCGGCGCATTAAAATGTATCCCCCAGAAGCCAATGCTACCGACGATGTAGGATTGTTGATTTTTCCAATCGGGAACAATGTTGCCAGCATGAACCCGAAACCTGGGAGCAGGAGCCTTTCCCAAAAAGTTATGCATTCAAGATATGCATATATGGTAACCAGTTCCGCCCGCTCTCTGGCGGCTATCCATAGTCCAGCGCGCAATGCCTTTGGGTGGAAAACAATATCGGCGTCCGTGGCTATTAACCATTCTCCGGATGCCGCATTCATCGCTTGGTGTAACGCATGAATCTTTCCATTCCAATTCTCAGGCAATGAACTGATCCGAACCACTTTTAGTTTCCCAGGGTGTTTGCGGGAATATTCCTCTGCAAGAATTGCTGTTTCGTCCGTTGATGCATCGTCGGCTAGGATCACTTCATAATTGGGGTATTCTTGAGCCAGCAAACCAGGCAATGTTAAGGAAAGGTTTTTCGCTTCGTTCCGCGCTGGGATGAGAATAGAAACTTTAGGATGTTCGGATAATGGAAATTCCATACGGCTGGAAATAATCAGCGCGCTCCGGTTGTAAAGCAGATTCGCAATCAATGCAGCGAGCCAGAGCGCAAGACCAGCAGCCAGTAGCCAAACCAAGATTTCCATATTTATGGCGACACCATGACAAATTTCTCAGATAATTACTTTCCGTAAGTGCAGGGGCGCAGGCTCGATAACCTGTTCGAATCTCCTGGATCAGTTATCATAAAATGGATTAAATCGTAATCATACGTCTTCAAGCGCGATTCCCAAGGAGTTTGTTGTGTTTGAACATATACGCCCCCTCGATCTCCGATCCGAACAACGGAAGTGGCGCTGGATTTTCGGCGCCATTTATATCCTTCTAGTGGCATGCTTTCTTTATTTTGAATTTAGGACCCTTCCGCAGGAATGGCAAGTTGACAATTTCTTGTCCGCCATTCAGCGGCAAGACTTCCAAAATGCTTACGAAATTTGGAAACCGGCGTCATCCTATACTTTCAAGAACTTTATGGAAGATTGGGGGCCGGATGGTTTCATCGGCCAGGTCAATAGTTTTGAAATTGGAAACTCCCGTTCGCAAGGTTCTGGCGTGTTAGTTTTCATAGTTCTCAACGGAAATAAACCATTGTTGCTGTGGGCAGAGAAATCAGACAAAAGCCTGAGCTTTTCTCCCTTCGAAGAACCGGAGAGCGGTCTGCTGCGCGTTTTCCCCGCTTCTGTCGCAAATCTTTGGCTTGTGCGCGGACAACGGCGCGCAATTCTTGGCATTTCTCTCGTATTAATCCTTGCAGGATTTCTCTTATTTGATTCAAGAAAAAACAGGTCATTGGAGGACCAGCAGATCGCTTAGTTAGTTTTTGCATGCCCCCATGCATCTCTTTCGACAGAAGTATTCTAATAACTGTCCTCCATAACACCCTGGTTAAAACCTCGCAATGTTTGATCTAATTTCATGGCAGTCCTCTAAAGCCCACCGTCATATAAGACTCCTATTAACAGTGCTGTCGCTTTCCGTTTTGCTGGGCGGGTATGTCTATTCTATTTTTCGATTCCACAAAGAAGAACAACGTGTGGACTTATTTTTCACCGCCCTGATGGCTCAGAACTATGAGCAGGCATATCAGATTTGGAAGCCTAGCCAATATTACCAATATAAGGATTTCCTTGCCGACTGGGGTCCCTCGGGAATGTATGGCGTTATCACTCGCTATCGGATTTTATCTTCCAGATCGCGAGGTAGCGCAATTGTCGTTCGGGTTCGTTTCAATCGCAGAAGAACTTTTTCTATCTGGGTGGATAAAAAGGATATGAGTTTTAGTTTTCCACCGCCGATTTAGCCCAGTGGTTATCGATTGAATCTCTCAATCCCAACCTATTTTTGTGGAGATGTTTCAGGTCGGAGCAACGCATCCAAATAAACCTTAACCTGTTCTGAAGTTATGGAGAGTATGCAGCGGGGTTCGTCATAAACCGCACAGCGGTCGCCAGGACAGGGATTACAATCAAAATAATTCTGCACAACCGCGGAACGGACCGCTTTCCACGGGCCCCAGACCGCGGAATCGGATGAACCGAAAATTACCAGCACGGGTTTCCCGGCTGCCGCTGCAATATGCGCCGGTCCAGAATCATTTCCAATAAATATTCTTGCTCCCGCTATCAGCGCCACGAGTTCTCGGATAGCCCAGCCGTCTGCCTTGAGAATGGGAGCACTGCTGTGTCGCTCCACATCCTCCATTACCTGGGCATCTTCACGCGCACCGATATATACGGGTCGCAAACCATATGACTGCTCCAGGTAATTGCCTGCTTCCGCAAACCCCTTACTCTTCCATTGCTTGCTTTCATACGCGGCGGCGGGATGGATGACCGCATACGGTTCGTCCGCTCCCAGCCCCTGTGCGCTCAGCTTGTCCGACACTCGTTCCTGAATTGTTTTTGAAGCAAAAACCTCAGCAGGCGGAATCTCGGCATATGGCACTCCCAGCCAAAAGAAACAGGAAGCTACGTGCTCTGCTGTATGCACTGGACCTTTTTGTCTGAGGATTTCCTGCGCGATTGGCACATGATGACTGTAGACGCTGCCATATCGAAAAAACGAATACCCGGCTGTCAGTTTTGCACGGCTCACCCGCGTCAACATGGCGCTGGTCGGTCCGCCATGCAGGTTGATGACGGCGGCATATCGCAGTCTCCATACCTGCCACGCGGTTCGAAGTTTTCCTTTCAGAATGACCAGCGATTCAA
>Ga0156170_1022_pt2 | contig 22194 bp, 18 predicted proteins | sample RifCSPlowO2_12_FD_107823 | JGI IMG/M metagenome (GOLD analysis project Ga0156170, IMG submission 107823) | Acidobacteria bacterium RIFCSPLOWO2_12_FULL_54_10
ATGAGTTGAGCCTGCGGCTGACGGAGGCGGTGCGGGAGACGTTGCGAGACTTGGCACATCGGTGGGAGGCGCAGAACGCGTACCTGAAGCATTTTGATCTGCGTGGTCGGCAAGAGCGGGCGGCGATGCGGGTGGGGCGGTTCCGCGAGACGCTGGTGCAGCAGGCGCGGTTGTTGCTGGCTCGAAAGCGGTCGCGCATGGAGGCGTTGGCGGCGGCGCTGGGTCAACTCAGCCCGAGAAAGATTTTGGAGCGCGGGTATGCCATTGCTCTGGATGCCACCGGGAAAGTGATTACCGATGCGGCGCAGGTGGCGGCAGGCGATGATCTGACACTGCGGCTGGCGCGGGGCAGCGTGGGCACGGTGGTGAAGAAGGTGGAGCGGGAATAGGAGACAGGAGAGGCTGGGGAGCGGGGAGTAGGCAGTAGGGGAAAAAGCTGCGCCGCTGCGCTAGGCGCTCCGCATTAAGTGCGCGCCATCGCAGATGGCGCGCACTATTGATGCCGCGCGCGCCCGTCCTGAGCCTGTCGAAGGGTCAGCAAGCGGGCAGTTCTTCTGTAAGATACCGTCTTGAGACGTCTGCGCACGGTTTCAACAGTGCCGAAAAATGCGTTGCGGAAGTTGATTCCTTGCTGCCGAAGGCCGGAGCGGAGGCTTGCCCGCAGCGTCGCTATAAATGCGGCGTATGGAAACCTGCCGAAGAGAAAGTTGCGGATGGCCACCAGGAAAACAGTGTAGTATTATTTATTAAGGTTTATATGGCTGAACTATCGTACAGAGTATTTTACGAACGCTTGGCGGAAGGCGGCTACCAAGTAATCGTTCCCGCACTGCCAGAAATCATCACCTATGGCCGCACCCTCGACGAAGCCCGTGAAATGGCCCAGGACGCCATCCTTTGCCACATCAAAGGGCTTTTGAAAGACGGTGAGGAAATTCCCGAGGATTCTAGTTTGTCCGGCCCGCCAATTTGCGAAGAACTTCAAGTCAGCGTTTAATCCTCTCTACTTCTTTAACAACTCGAACAATTCATTGTTGGTTAACCCAGCCTGACGAATGATGCTTTTGATAATTGCTTTCGGGAGGTCGGAGCGCTGGTGGTACGGGACCGTGATGCGCCCGGTCTTAGCTGGATGCTTTAGCTGAACGTGCGAACCAGTTGTCTCGTGGATGAACCAGCCCGCCCGTTCAAGAGCACGGACGACATCCCTCGGCTTGAGATTTGCAAATTTAGGAGAATTACCAGCCATCTTCTTTTATCACCTCGAGAAATCTGCTCAAGTCAGTCTCAATTCAAACAAAGCACAAGCGAATTGCATAGATGGAAAATATTCTTGGCATTTTTTCCACTGGAATAAATTGTGAGGTTTTATTCCTACACTTTAGCAGCAGGGAGCGTCTTGATGTGCTGTGTGATCTTTCGGAAGAACTGCTCGGCTTGCTTGCGAAAGTTTTCTTTGCAACGATGGATGTGGTTTTGTCGATTCGGTCGGAGGTGAAGGCTCTTTTGCGGGCAGAGTCTGTCGGCTACTTGGGTCCAAGTCAAACCCTGATGATAATGTAGTTGGGCAGCTTCCTTGCCGCGATCCTCTCGTGGCCTTCCCGCCTTAGCTTGCCACGGTGTGATCCATCTGAAAAGCGACGACCAAACCCGCTTGGCGTCTGAACGCACTCGGCTTCGCTCTTTTGAGTCCTTAAGGTTGTAGTGAGCTTTCATGAGGACACAGACAGGTTCCCCTTCGATCTCGATAGTGATCTTTGGGAGTTCTTGAGGGTCTTTGTGGTAAGTCAGGCTTAGTCCAATGCGAGGATATGACGATTGGCCTGGTCTAAGCAATCGTAGTTCCGACGACTGTCCAGGGTCCTCAAGCCGAGCCCTCATTCCCATACTCCTGGGTGTCCAGATTTGTGCAGCCCCGCCAGGAATCGTCATTGATTCAGGCACTCCTAATCGCTCCCAGGCCTCTGACATGGGACGGTCCTTGGGCCAGAGAGAATCCCAATCCTTCGGCACCTCTATCAGCGGTTTGCCGAACAGTTGGGCTGCATTGTATAGGGCCTCAGCAATCAATTCGGCGGAATTCATTTTCATCACAATGGTTTCTGGAGGTCTTGCCTTGTAACGGGCAATCCGCCCCTGCAAATGATTGAAGAAGAATCCAAAGAATTGATCGTTTGCTAGCTCATAACGATTCGGGCCTCGCTTTCTAATCAGGGCTTGGATGTGCGGTAGCACGGCCTCCACACATTTCCGCCAATATTCACTGGCCGAGGATAAGTCGATAATCTTTCCCTTTACACACGTTTGGATGTCTTTGGTCAGATCACGCTTGCTAGTAGTTATCTTCATGTGTTGATTTACTTTCGCACGGTTCACTTTATTGCCAATTTCCACTTCTACTCCATGAGTACGATAACCTATTTCTCACAAACCTCATCACTGGTATCATCAATCCATTCAGGGTCGCTGTTGATAGTTGTCTGCAAATGCGTAGCTGGTTCAAAAAACTTGGCATCTGCCTGCTGCCCCTTCTCCTGACTCCGGCCTGGGTCATGCTGATCTCTGAGGGCTATCTCAATTTCGGTGGCGGCGATAAAGATATTATTCTCCTCATCCCCTGGCTGATCTGGTCTTTGCTCTTTGCAATCATCTTCGGCATATGGTGGGCGCGGGGCAAAACAGCCAAGCAAGCGATTTACGGCGCTGCTGGCGGCGCTGCTGCCATTGTCATCTTGGCTTGGCTGGTGCTGCTGATCTGGTCAGCCAGCAAATACGGCGGTTTCTGAATCCAGACAGTTCACCGTCTCGCACTGTTCAAGGTGCAGGCATTTACGAAATTGATTCTCTCGATGAATTCCGCGCATTTCCTGTGTCTCTACCGTTTCCGCTAAGCCATAATAGCTTTGCGCCGAGGAGCGCATTGCCTGATCCATGCCTTACTTGCTACAGTCTGTAATTTTATTCGCTGCCGGCCTGACCGCTGGCGTCATCAATTCTGTTGCCGGTGGCGGCACGCTGATTAGTTTCCCAGCTCTGATGCTCACCGGCGTCCCTGCTGTGGTGGCCAACGCCACCAACACCGTCGCCTTGCTGCCGGGCATCGCCTCATCTTTGGTGGCATACCGCAAAGAACTCGCCGCACAACGTGCGTGGGCCTGGCGCTTCGCTCCCATCAGTCTGGTCGGCGGTCTCATCGGCGGCATACTGCTCATCCAAACCGGCGAAGCGCAGTTCCGCAGCATAGTCCCCTACCTGATTCTGTTCGCCACGCTGCTGTTTACTTTTCAGGGCAGAGTTTCCCGTTGGCTGGAAATTGAAGCGCACACCATCGAACAATCGCGACACGGTTTGGCCGCTGCCATCCTGTTTCAATTTTGCGTCGCAGTGTATGGCGGCTACTTCGGCGCTGGCATCGGAATTCTGATGCTGGCCGCGCTCGGCATCCTCGGCCAGACCCGCATCCATGAGATGAACTCGCTCAAGGTGCTGCTGGCGCTGCTCATCAACGCAGCCGCAGCCGTCTATTTCATCTGGAGCGGCGCGGTTCTCTGGAGCAGCGTGGTCATCTTGGGCATCGGCTCGCTCGCCGGAGGTTATGCCGGCCCGCGCTTGGCCCGCAAAATGGGCGAAAAGCCCGTCCGGATTTTTGTTTGCATCGTGGGCTTCGCCATCGGCATCTATTTTTTGTGGGAGCGCGGATGATTGACTTGACGCTGGGATTCGCCGTATCGTAAAAGGGATGCGTTACCTCTCCATCGACGCCCTGCATTAGCTCCCCTAAAACGCCCCGCTATATTTACGCATTTTCCCCTTTTGATGGAACCGAGAGAACCGAGGGAACCGAGGATTATTGGATATGTTAATGCTGCAACGTTTACAGGAAATTGAGCGCCGTTTCGATTCGCTTTCCGAACAATTGGCTTCGCCAGCGCTTCTGGCCGACCAATCGCAATATCAGAAAGTCGCCAAATCACATAGCGACTTAGCGCCCATCGTCGACAAATTCCATCGCTGGAAAGAAACCGAAAAGGCCATCGCCGAAACGCGCAGCATGATTGCCGATGCCGATCCCGAAATGCGCACGATGGCGCAGGAGGAACTCGCTTCACTTGAAAAAAAACTCGATCAGCTCGAGTCCGAGCTAAAAGTTTTGCTTCTGCCCAAAGACCCGAATGACGAAAAGAACGTGGTGCTTGAAATCCGCGCTGGCACGGGCGGCGATGAGGCTACGCTGTTCGCTCAAGAAATTTTCCGCATGTATAGCCGCTATGCGGAAACACAGGGCTGGAAGATCGACATACTCTCCACCAGCCACTCCGGCGTCGGCGGTTTCAAGGAAATTATCGCCATAATTGAAGGCAAGCGGGTATACAGCAAGATGAAATATGAAAGCGGTGTTCATCGCGTGCAGCGCGTTCCGCAAACAGAAGCCCAGGGCCGCATTCACACTTCGGCCGTCACCGTGGCCATTCTCCCGGAGGCCGATGAAGTCGAAATCGCCATCGAGGCGAAAGACATTCGCATTGATACCTTTTGCTCCTCTGGTCCTGGCGGGCAGTCCGTGAATACTACGTATTCAGCGGTCCGCATCACGCACATCCCCACCGGACTGGTGGTTAGCTGTCAGGATGAGAAGTCGCAGATCAAGAACAGAGCCAAGGCTTTGAAAGTCCTGCGCAGCCGATTATTCGATATGGAGCGGGAAAAGCAGCAGCAGGCGCTTGCCGCGGAGCGCCGCACGATGGTCGGCAGCGGAGACCGCAGTGAAAAAATCCGCACATACAATTTCCCGCAGAACCGTCTCTCCGACCATCGCATCGGCCTGACGCTTCACCAGCTTGACATGATCATGGATGGGCGACTCGAACCGGTCATCGAAGCCTTGGTCTCGCACTTCCAGGCCGAGAAGCTCAAACAGGAACTTGTCACTGCGTAAGCTAAGCAGCGATGAAATTCATTGCTGCAACTTTGATTTGCTTCTGAACACTTCCAATGAAACACACAGCAATCCAATGGAAACAAGCTTTAGAGCAGGGCGTTGAACTGCTAGAGAAAGCCCACATCCCATCTCCTCGACTCACGGCAGAGGTTTTGCTGATGCATGCGCTTCACACAGACCGCACTATTCTCTACTCCCATCCGGAGCGCGATTTGTCCGAGGTCTCTTGGATTCATTACGGCCGTTACTTGAATGAACGCCTTCAGGGTAAGCCGACACAGTACATCACGGGACATCAGGAATTCTGGGGGCTGGATTTCCTCGTCGATTCTTCTGTGCTCATACCCCGCCCTGAAACGGAAGTGGTCGTAGAGGCAGCCTTAGAATTGGCTGCTCGTGATTATCCTGACGGAGAAGGATGCACGATTGCTGACGTTGGCACCGGCTCCGGTTGCATTGCCGTAGCGCTTGCCAAAGAATTGCCGCACGCCAGAATTTTCGCCCTCGATTTCTCATCCGATGCCCTCAACACCGCTCAGAAAAATGCTGTGCGCTTAGGTGTTGAGCAGCAAATCCAATTTCTGTGCTCTGACCTGCTCATACCCGTAGGGAGCGAAAAACTTCCACCACTCCAAACGGTCGTGTCCAATCCGCCGTACGTTTCGGAGCAGGACCAGGAACATGTTCAAAAAGAAGTCCGCGACTTCGAGCCTAGCAACGCGATTTTTGCTGGGCCAGCGGGAAATAATATTTATGCACGCCTGATACCTCAGGCTGCGGGTTGCCTCGTGCCGGGCGGGCATTTGGTGTTGGAATTGGGCTATGATTCGCAGGAGCAGGTTGCCGGTTTCTTGTCGAACGAGTGCTGGCAGAATATAGCCTGGCGCAAGGATTTGGCTGGGATCACGCGAGTTGTGATAGCGACCAAGATTGGCAAGCGAAAATATGAATAATCTCTCGCAAAAAGTGCCATCCGCAGCAGCGGGTTCCGATCCTCGCCACGTCGCAGGTCACATTGTGCGCAACTTGCGCGACAAAGGCTTTCAAGCATATCTCGTTGGCGGTTGCGTGCGCGATCTGCTGCGCGGAGTTCCGCCAAAAGATTTTGATGTTGCTACGGACGCCACGCCTGACCAAGTGCTGAAACTATTTCCCCAATCACTGGCCGTGGGTGCGAAGTTCGGTGTGGTCATCGCGAGAGAGAACGAACAGCAAATTGAGATTGCTACCTTTCGCAATGATGGGATTTACACCGATCACCGCAGGCCCGATGCCGTTTCCTTCAGCCGCAGTCCACAGGAGGACGTACTGCGCCGGGACTTCACGATCAACGGACTTCTGATGGACCCGGAGAGCGGCAAAGTGCTCGACTTTGTCGATGGGAAAAAGGATATCCAGCAGCAGATCATCCGGTGCATCGGTGACCCAGAAAAGCGTTTTGAAGAAGATCATTTGCGAATGCTTCGCGCCGTGCGTTTTGCGACGGTGCTCGGCTACAAGATTCACTCTGAAACTGCGGATGCAATCAAAAAACTAGCGCCAAAGATCGCAAGCATCAGTGCAGAAAGAGTGCGCGATGAGATTTTACGCATTCTCGTTTCTGGGTTTGCACGGCGAGGGTTTGAGCTTTTGGACTCCTGCGGTCTGCTCGGCATCATTCTTCCTGAGATTACTGCTATGAAGGGTATTGAACAGCCTCCGCAATTTCACCCCGAGGGCGACGTGTGGATTCACACGATGTTGATGATCGAAGGCCTGCCCTGCGATGTTGCACCCGAATTGGCATTAGGGGTTTTGCTGCACGACGTGGGCAAACCGCCGACGTTCCGTGTAGCGCCGGACCGCATCCGATTCGACAACCACGTCTCTGTGGGCATGCGCCTGGCGGAGCAGATTTGCCATCGCTTGCGCATGTCACAGACCGAAACCGCGCAAGTGGTGGCTTTAGTTGAATACCACATGCACTTCCGCGACGCTCCCAGCATGAAGGCAAGCACGTTAAAGCGATTTTTACGTCTTCCCCTTTTTGCTGAGCACCTGGAGTTGCACCGTCTGGACTGCCTTTCGAGCCACCGGAAATTGGAGAACTACGAGTTTGTTCAGTCCAAGCTCAAAGAATTTAGCGTTGAAAAACTGAGTCCTCCGCGCTTAATTACAGGCGATGATTTGACGCAGTCCGGCTACTCCCCCGGCCCGCAATATCGAGTCATTCTGCAAGCCGTCGAAGATGCTCAACTAGAGGGTCGTTTGAGTTCGCGGGAGGAAGCATTGCAATTCGTTCGGGAGAAATTTACGCCATGAGCAGCGCAGCCAGCACTCCGCTGACCAATGGGCAGAATTTCGCCCAGCGCCTGGCTGAGTTTCGCGTTCTGCGCGGACGTGGTGCGTTATGCACTGCCGTGACGGAACCTCTTGCCCTCAAGGCCGCAGAAATAATTTTGAACCAGTTCCAGCAGTTTGGAAATTACCCGCGGGTAGCCGTCACCCTTTTGACGGAAATATCGACGCTGGAAGATCCCTGTCTTGCCGAACCCGGATTGAAAGCCACATTCCCTTTGTTGATCGAAAAGCTCTGCGACTCTTTTGATCCTGCTTCTTGCGCGTTATACGACCGCGTTGTTGCGCAGATGATTTCAGAATGCAGGAATTTGCCCATTGCAAAACGCTTGGATAGCAATTTGCGAAAGTTTGGATTAAATGACGAGAGCGACCTATTGCAAAGAAAAACTCGTCTGGTTACTCCATCGAAACATTTGGCAGAGGAAGCATACAGCAAAGTCCACAAGGTGCTGGTCCTTTCGCGAATAACGCTTGGCGCAGATATTGCCGTGACCAGCATTGTCGTGCAAATGGCCAGAAACATTTTCCCGAATGCGGAAATCATTTTGATCAGCCCAGCTAAGGCGTCCGAATTGTTTGGTGGCGATGCATCACTGCGAATTCACCCAATCACGTACCATACGCATGGCGGTTTGGTGGACCGTTTACAAAACTGGCTGCCAGTGCTAGAAGCTGTAAATCAAGAAATTCATGGACTTGATCCGAGTGAATTCATCATCATCGACCCGGATTCCCGTCTGCTTCAATTAGGCTTCTTTCCGGTCGTCCAGGATGAATCACGATATTTTTTCTTCGAGAGCCGGGCTTGGACTGAATCGGCCGATAGCGCTAATCATAAATCCATAAGTGACATTGCATCGGATTGGTTCGTGAGAACGCTCGGTGGGGCCTCTGCCAACAAACAACAAATTTCCCCCGCAGTATTTCTTCGCGAGAACGATAGGATGCAGGGTCGCAAGCTAGTCGAGAAACTGCGTGACCATGCACACCGCAGGATTGTCGCCATCAGTTTCGGCGATGGGGGCAATCCAGCGAAAAGGGCAGCCGATCCGTTTGAGCAAGAACTGCTTTTGCATTTGCTTCAGAACGGGTGCAGCCTTGTCCTGGATAAAGGGTTTGGTGAGGAAGAAGCGAGCAGAGCGAACCGGCTTCTTGATGTCGTAACTCGAAAGGGTTTCGGTCACATAGAACTAAATGCCGGCAATGCAGCCACAATGGCCAGCGCGCAAAGCCTGCCGGATTTCCGAATCCTGTCCTGGCAGGGTGGTATTGGCGTCTGGGCTGGATTGATTGCCGCCAGTGATGAATATATCGGTTACGATTCCGCAGGGCAGCACATCGCAGCCACCCTGCCAGTGCCGGTCATAGATCTTTTTGTGGATGCAAGTTCACCGCTTTTCCGGCAGCGTTGGCGTCCTTCAGGACGCGGCGTTATCCAAGTTGTGGATCATGCTGGCAGGTCGTCGGATGCGGCGGGGATTCTGAAAGACGTCATTGAAGCGCATCAACAGATAGCTGCAATTACTGGCGTCAATTCAGTTCATCCAAATGAATGATTTTATAAAAATAAAATCCTGGCTACATTACCGAGGTATTGCAGCCAGGATTAATTCGTTTACTAGAAAATGCTAATTCACTGGCGGAGGGCCGGGTCGACCGGGCTGACCTCCATTGCGAGGGCCACGGGGACCACCTGGGCCAGGGCCTGGTCCCGATCCGGGTCTAAATCCCTGTCCCTGTCCCATTAACCCCATTGGTCCTGGGCCATCGGGGCCACCCTCCGGGGCTTCGAATAATCCTAAACCCGCTAGGGGTCTGGCCTGCCGAGCCAGTTCCACGGCTTTTTGGATTTGTTCCACCTTCTCTTTTTGAGCCGTGGTTAGCAGAGCTAATGCCTGATCGTGCAAGGCATCATGGTCAGCTTTGATCTTCTCCTGCAATTCGCGCCGCTGCAATGCCAGCGCTCCAAGCTGTGCCGGATCAGGATTTTCCGATTTCATCAACTCCCTCATTTGTTTCTGGAGCTCCCGCATCTGGCTCATGAGCTCTCGATTATTCGTTCGCTGCGATACTTGCAGGTCCAGCAACTGCTGCAACTGCTGATCCGTCAAATCGAGAATCTTCTTTACAGCTTCGCCTCTTCGTTCCGGCGAGGGCGGGTTTGGCGGGTCTTGAGCCTGTGCCATCCCACCTGCCAACAAAATAAACGCCATGGCTAGCGTCATAGAGAGCATTCGTTTCATTACATTCTCCTTCGACCAAGAAATAATTGGAAGAAAACTTGAAATCGCCTCGCGCCAGCATTCAACTGGCAAACACAGCCAACTTCCCTTCCGTAAATATAAACCCATTCTATGGAAGAAGTCGCGATATATTTTAAGATTGCTTAACGGCCATACCGGCGTATAAGATCACTGGCTATCTCTTCCTCTAGTCCCTGATAGGTTAACCGCAATACCTGACGCAGCGCCTGATCCATGGTAGCCCCGCCGGCTATTGCTTTCAGCAAGAATGGAAACTGGTAAGCCCCATAGCGGCTCTCAATGATCGACGCGGCGGCAAGCGATTGCCCATAAGCCAATGCCACATCGGCAGTAGCCAGACTCATAAAGCTTCCCTCTAATTTTTCCAGCGGAATGTACCGGGAAGCAGCATACCGTCTGGCCAGAGGCACGCCGATCGGTTGCAGTGTGTCACCGCTGAGCCGCTGCGCCAAGCCCTCATTCAGCCATACGGGGCAACGCCCGCCGGTCATCTGATGGATAAAGGAATGCACCATTTCATGCTTCAAAATACTTCGCAACTCCTGGTTCATGCTCGTCATCCCCTGCACGGGAACCCGAATTTTTCCATCGTTCAGGGCACCGACCCAATTGGGCGCGCGGGTCACATTGGTAAATTGCTCTTGCGTGTAGAGGACCACGGGAATAGGCTCCCGGGGCACGAAGTCCAAAGCAGTTTGCAGCTCTTGGAATAGACTCTCCAGTGTTTGCAAAACTTCGCGGCTGAAAGCAGAGGGAATTTCTGATCCTTCCCAGCTTAGCTGGAAATTGCTGCTGGAGGACTGCGTAAAGTCTGCTACGACTTCGCCTTCGCTCTCCACTTTCCGTATGCGCGCTTGCAATATGTCATCCGGGCGCAAGCTGTGTGCTTGCCGCCAGTAACGCAATGCCTTTTCGGGGCCTTCGGTGGCGTAGTAGGCGTAACCCAAAAGCGTTAAAACGTCGGGGGAATTCGGGGCCATGCTTTGGGCCAACAGCAAGTGGTCCAGCGCCTCGCCGGGTCTCTGTTGCGCAATATCTAGATGCGCCGCCAGCAACAATGCGTCCAGATTTCTTCGGGCCAGACGCAGCGCATCTTCCGCCCAGCGGCTGGCATTTACAATCCGTTTTTCTAATGTCTCGAATACCGCCGCGATTAAATATGCTTTCACTGCGGTTTGGAGTTCTAGTTCACCCTGATTAGCTATGCTGGCGATTGACTTCAGCCGGTCTTCATCGACTTTCCCGTTGCGCACGACGCCTTCCGTGTCCGGCGGCAGCGTTTGAATTTGGCCGGAAAGCTCCTTCACAATTTCTTCATCCACCTGCGCGGATGAGTGTAGGCTGTCTTCTCCAGAGCCCTCTTCAATCCGCACGACCAACGATTTGGGCAGCGATACCCGGCCGCTTTCACCTTCGTAAAATACTTTTTCTCCCTCTATCCAGACATTCTCGGCATTAATCGAGCGGCCATTTTTCAACACGATCACTTCGGCCAGTGTATTTACTGCCAAGGAAAGAAGACCCAGGATCAGGATTATTTGCTTCATGCTGTTGAAATACCCAAATTTAGAATTTCCGCCTTTATTTTATCAAAGCTGGCTCTGGTATCCAGTCAATTCCTGTTTCGCTGAGTACCACCGAAGTTTCGTCAATGTCCACCCGGTTGCCCCTTGCTCGAAAACGGCTTTTTCATCAATAGAACTAGCGGTATGAGCAGCAGGAAAAGAAATCCCAGAAGCCAGTAGATATCGATAAAGGCCAGCATGCCGGCTTGCCTCCGAACGAGGTTGAAAACAATTCCGTAGCTTTGCTGCGAGGGATCAAAGGCTTGCGTTCCGCCGGCCACCAGAGCGGAGCGCAAACCCTCTGTATACTGCCCCGACTGCATGTCATAGGCGTTTACGTGCTGGCCCAGCATATTGATGTATTTCTGCTGGCCGCGCGAAAGCCATGTCGCAACCGCCGCGATTCCGACTCCCGCTCCCAGGTTTCTCAATAAGGCATAAATGCTCGTGGCATTTCCTGTGGCTTCTTTTGCTATCGGAGCCATGGTGATCATCGTCAGCGGCACAAACACAAATGCCAGCGCAAATCCTTGCACCACTTGCGGCCAAAAGAAATCCCAGTATCCTGCGTTCAGATTCAGCCGCGCAAAGCCGAACATCGTGCTCGCGCCCAGAGTCAAGCCAAATATCAAAAGCTTGCGCGGATCAAACCGCGATGCCAGAGTGCCTGCAAAGGGCATTGCGATCATCGAGCCGATCCCGCGCGGCGCGGTAGCAAATCCGGCTTGAATGGCTGGATATCCCATAAATGTTTGGAGCATCAGAGGCAGCAAAACCATGCTGCCGTAGAGCACAAAGCCGATCACCATGATCAAACTCACGCCTGTCGCATAAGTGATATTTTTAAAGACTCGCAACTGCACCACCGGGTTCTCGCTTCGTAATTCATGAACCAGGAATATAACCAGCGATGCGATTGCGAGAATTGCCAGCATCCAGATGAATTCGGATTCAAACCAGCCTTCCAGTTGTCCCAGGTCGAGGAGCATTTGAAAAGCCCCGATTCCAACCACCAAAAGTCCAATGCCCCAAAAGTCGATGCGTTTTGAAAGCCTCTTGAGATACGGCGGATCAACCATGTGCCGGCTGAGCAAATAAATGGATATGATCCCGACCGGGATGTTGATGTAGAACAGCCACCGCCAGCTATAGTTTTCCGTGATCCAGCCACCGAGCATTGGTCCCAGCAATGGCGCGGTCACAAAACCTAGTCCTAAAAAGCCCATCGCCTTGCCGCGTTTTTCTACTGGAAATGTTTCCCACAACACCGCTTGCGTCTGCGGCTGAAGGTTTCCTCCCATAGCCCCCTGGATAATGCGGCAAATCACCAGGAAGGGCAGGTTTGGAGCTAAACCACACAAGATGGATGCCCCAGTAAAACCCGCCACTGCTGTAATCAGCAGCTTCTTGCGCCCGAAGTGGCTCGCCAGCCAGCCGGTGAGCGGCAACACGATGGCATTCGCCACCAGGTACGATGTTAAAACCCAAGTCGCTTCTTCCGTTGTGGCTGAAAGGTTAGAAGCAATGTGCGGCAATGACACATTGACGATGGTCGTATCGAGCACTTCCATGAAAGTGCACGACATCACCGTGACGGCGATCAACCAGGGATTCACTTCCCGGGGGGAGGATATATTCTCTGCCATTTATTCTTTCGTTATGGGCACAGCGACGGCGCTCAATACCATCGCGCATACCTCGGGTAGGCCCAGCGCGGCATTGATCATGGCGTGGTAAAGGTGCCGGTCTTGCCAGTTATGCCCGTAGTAATGACTGATGTAGGCAGCCCGTATGTGGTCCATGGTATCGAGCAGTGCTTCTGGGTGTTCGTTCTCCAGCATCCTCTCGCGAATGGTCCGGATTCTCGCCTCCCTCGGTGCATAAAGGAATAAGTGAAAGGTGTCTGTCCGTTTGTTCAATAGGCATTGCCCGCCTCGCCCCACGATGATGCAATTGCCGATCGCTGCGGCTTCTTCGATCATCCTTCTGGATATCGCCACAACACGGTCCGCGTCCAGCATCTCGGTTTCATCCCAGTCCGCGACTCCTTCAAACGCTCCAAATCGAAATGATTCTTTTGCCAGCCGATGCAGCCAAGGATCAATTTTCTCGTCAAACTGCTCTGCAAAAGATGCGGAAACTTGCATTTTCCGGGCCACCTCCTCGATCAATGCCTTGTCGAGCAGCCGCCAGTTCAGCCGCTTTGCGAGTTGTTCCGCCAGCACCGCCCCGCCGCTTGCATATTCCCTGGCAATCGTTATCACACGATGCATGCCCATTCCTATCTCACCATCACCGTGGGCACCACGCTCATGCCGGGCCGCAGTAAATGCTCCGGGTCCTGCCCTTTCTCGATGACAATTTTCACAGGCAGGCGCTGCACCACCTTCACGAAATTCCCTGAAGCGTTCTCCGGCGGCAGCAAACTGAATTTGGCTCCCGTGGCGGCTGCGACGCTATCCACGTGACCTTCGTACTTCTTTCCGCCGTAGGCATCCACGGAAATGACCGCGCGCTGCCCAGGCCGGATGTTGCGCAACTGCGTTTCCTTGAAATTGGCCGTCACCCACACATCCTCCAAAGGAACGATGGCCAGCAACGGCTGGCCGGGTTGCACATTCTGACCCGGTTCAACGCTGCGCTTGCTGACGATTCCATCTACGGGCGCGCGAATCGCCGTAGCTTCCAAATTAAGCTTCGCTTGTCGCAACGCAGCCTCCGATTGCGCCATTCTTGCTTTGGCGGAGTCGGCTTGCGCCCTCGTGATCGCCAACTGCTGCGGAGCTGTGCGCGCCGCCTGGAGCGTTGCCTCCGCTTGCGCCAGCTTCGCTTGTTCTTGAGCAGCTTTGCTGGCGGCTGATTGCAACCCCATCTCGGCATTTGCTTGTAAAGCTTGCGCGGCTTCCACTGCGGCGCGATTGGAATCTGCTGCCGCTCGCGCAGCCTCCGATTGTTGTTGTGAAATCACTCCGCTCGACAGCAATTGCTGCATGCGCTCCAGGTCGCGGCTCGTTTTTTCAGCATTCGCCTGTGCCAGCCGTAATTGCGCCTGGGCAGCGACATGAGAAGCCCTTGCTGCTTCGGTAGCGCGCTGGGCTGCTTCCAGGCTGGCTCGCGCTGCTTCCAATCCTGCTTCGGCGTCCGAGAGCTTGCTGGCCGTAGTCTCAGAAACGATGGGCACATTCGACAGGCTCGCGCTGTAGTTCGCTTCTGCCTCGTCGTAGTTTCCCTGCGCGCGGTCTGCGGCCAGCATGTAATCTTCCGGGTCAATTTCCACCAGCATCGCGCCTGCTTCAACCCGCTGGTTGTTATCCACCATAACCCGGAGGACTTTGCCTCCCACTTTGGCGCTCACCGCGTAAATGTGCCCGTCGATCTGTGCATTGTCCGTGCTCTCCCGGCCTTCGTAGTACCACCACGCTCCGGCCACAGCGATCAGTACAACCGCTCCTGCGATCAGCAAGACAGACTTATTTCTAATGCGTTCCATAGCGGATGGCCGCTGCTCCCTAAATTCGTTGCCCCCACTAGATTGCGTTTCCTGCGTTTTGGTATCCAATGCTTGAGTCATCTTTTAACTTTCCTTGTTCTTGGCTTTTTGCTATTTCCGATCCCCTGCCAAATCAGGTCTGTTAGAAACTCGGCGTCTCGCTCCGCCTTCACCCGTTCTCCGCTGAGCAACCGCCTCGCAATGAGCGCTCGCGTCATGTCATAGATCGCGAAGGACGCCGCCGTTGTTTGGAGCGGGCGAATCAACCTTTGTTCTATGCCCTCTTTCAACACGGACTCCAGCAATTGCGCCTGCTTTTCCTGAAGGTCCTTGAAATTTTTGCTGACGCCGCCTGAGGCGGTTAACAGGTTGCCGAGATCGGAGTGGTAGATGCGGAAAAAATCGCGGTTTTCCTCGAAGTAATGCAGCCGCGTAAAAATAAAAGTCCGCAACTTCTCCTGCACGCTCTGCGCTCGATCCACATTCCTCCGGGTTTCTTCGTACAATGCCAGGATACCCTCTCGCAACGCAGCCATGTAAATATCGCGCTTGGAGCGATAATACAAATACAGCGTTCCCTTCGCGATGCCCGCCGCGCTGGAGATGTCCTCCACCTTCGTCGCCGCAAATCCCTTTTTGGCAAATACATTCCGCGCCGCATCCAGAATTTGCGCGCAACGATACTCTGACAAAACTTCCCGCCGTTTTTTCTGTGTTGCCGCCATCGCTGTACTGACTGACCAGCCAGTCATTTTATTTTACTGCGAGTCTGGCGTTCGATCAACGCTGATTGTATGAATAAGCTGGTAATACTATTGCAGGCGCCTAGAAGTTGCCATCCACGCTCGCCCACAGGTACCACGCCGCCACCGAGCGGTACGGCCGCCACCGCTGTCCCAGCTTCTCGACCTTGTCAGGGAACGGAACCGTCCGCATCCGATACAGCCGTTGCACGGCCTTTTGGATCCCCAGGTCCGTCGCCGGCATCACGTCAGGGCGTCCCAACGTGAAAATCAGAAACATTTCCGAAGTCCATCTGCCAATCCCTTTCACTTGGCAAAGATGTGCGATGACTTCCACGTCATTCATTGAATCGATGCGGGTCAAGAGCAGCGAACGGTCCATCATTCGCTTGGACAGGTCTTTCAGGTAGCTGATTTTCTGCCGCGATATGCCCACGCTGCGGAGATCGCTTTCCGGCGTTTCGTGAATTTCTTTCGCAGTCGGGAAACGTTTGGTGGCGTAAAGACTGCGGAAGCGATTGAGAATCGTCCCCGCTGCCTTCGTGCTTAATTGCTGATAAAGTATTGCTTCCACCAGCGATGGAAAGTGCTGATCTTTCCAAGTCAGGCTGAGCTGACATGGACCTACCTTTTGAATTAATCCCCCAAGCCGTTCATCAGCTTCGGAAAGCTCCCGTGATGCTTTCACTAAAATAGATTGCGTGACTGGATGTTGTTTCGTATCAAATATCATTTATTTCCCGCCGCCTATTTGGCACATGAATACTATATTGGATGTCCTCCGGGAGGAATACCCAACCCCGCCGGACCTCACTCCGATTATAATTGTTCTACCTCTATATTTTCACGATGCCGTTATCAGGATTCCATCCCGCCGTCTCCGAGTGGTTCCAAACCGCTCTGGGCGCGCCGACCGAGCCGCAACGCTTAGGCTGGCCAGCCATTCGCAAGGGCGAGGACACGCTCATTGCCGCTCCTACAGGCAGCGGCAAAACCCTCGCGGCATTTCTTTCTGCCATCGACTCTCTGATCCGCCAGGGGGTCTCCGGTTCTCTTCAGGATGAACTGCAAGTCCTTTACGTTTCTCCGCTCAAGGCTCTGAGCAACGACGTACAGCAGAACCTGTCGATTCCGCTATCCGGGGTACAGAATGTTCTGTGGAAGATGGGCCTGCTGTCGCCGGAGATTCGCGCTTGGGTGCGCACCGGTGACACGCCGCAAGCCGAGCGGCAGAAAATGCTGCGTCATCCGCCTCATATCCTCGTCACCACTCCGGAATCCTTATTCATATTGCTGACCGCAGCCAAAAGCCGCGACATGCTACGCACCGTGCGCACGGTTATTATCGATGAAATCCACGCCGTAGCCCGCGACAAGCGCGGCTCGCACCTTGCGCTGTCTTTGGAGCGGCTGGATGCGCTGGCTTTGGCGAAGCCGGTTCGCATTGGTCTTTCCGCCACGCAAAATCCCATCGAGGAAATCGCCCGCTTCCTGGTGGGCACACGCGGCCTGGATAAAAAAGGGCATCCGGTTTGCAAGATCATCGACACCGGTCACGCACGCAAGATGGAACTGGAAATCGAGATTCCCTCCTCACCCTTGAGCGCTGTTTGCTCGAACGAAACTTGGGAGGAAATTTACGATCGTCTGACTGTTCTGATTCAAGCCGAGCGCACCACGCTCGTTTTCGTCAATACGCGCCGCATGGCGGAGCGCGTCGCCATGCATCTGAGCGACCGGCTTGGTGAAGACCAGGTGACCTCGCACCACGGCAGTCTGTCGCGCCAGCAGCGGTTGCGCGCCGAGCATCGGCTCAAGGCCGGGCAATTGAAAGCCCTGGTCGCCACGGCATCTCTTGAGCTGGGCATTGACATCGGCACAGTCGATCTCGTTTGCCAAATTGGTTCGCCGCACTCCATCGCAACTTTCTTGCAGCGCGTGGGTCGCTCCGGTCACCACTTGAGTGCTGTTCCTCGCGGCAAACTTTTCGCAATGAGTCGCGACGAATTGATCGAATGCGCCGCTCTTTTGCGCGCCGTCCGCCGGGGCGCGCTTGACCGGCTCATCATTCCTGAAAAGCCGCTGGACATCCTGGCGCAGCAAATCGTCGCCGCCGTCGCCACTGGCGAGTGGGAAGAAGACCATCTTTACCGGCTCTGCCAGTCCGCTTATCCCTACCGCCAACTCTCGCGCCATGAATTCGACGAGATCATTCGTATGCTGTCCGAAGGGTTCAGCACTCGCCGGGGCCGCAGCGGCGCGCACATACACTATGACGGCATAGGTGGCCGCATCCGTGCCCGGCGCGGAGCGCGCTTGGCTGCCATCACTTCCGGCGGCGCCATCCCGGACAACGCCGATTACCAGGTCATCCTCGAGCCGGAAGGCCTCTTTGTCGGCACGGTCAATGAGGATTTCGCCATTGAAAGTATGCAGGGAGACATCTTCCTACTCGGCAACACCGCCTGGAAAATCCTCCGCGTCGAGCAAGGATCGCTGCGTGTCGAAGACGCCCACGGTGAGCCGCCTACCATTCCCTTCTGGCTGGGAGAGGCTCCTGCACGCACAGCCGAGCTTTCCGCGGCAGTTTCCGATTTGCGCGAAGGCATCGATATTCGCCTCGGCGACCCGCAGGAGGCCATGCGTTGGCTCCAGATGGAAACCGGAGTCAGCGAAGTTCAGGCGCGGGAAATGGTCGAATACCTGGAAGCTACGAAAAAAGTCCTCGGTGTCATCCCCACACAGAAAACACTGGTCCTCGAACGCTTCTTCGATTCGAGTGGCGGCATGCAACTGGTGGTCCACTCGCCTTTCGGTGGCCGCATCAATCGCGCCTGGGGCCTGGCGCTCCGCAAACGTTTTTGCCGCAGCTTCAATTTCGAGTTGCAAGCCGCAGCGGATGAAAACGCCATCGTCATCTCGCTAGGCCCCCAGCACAGCTTCCCGCTCCACGACGTTTTCTCCTTCCTGCACCCTAACACCGCCGAGCACCTCTTGATTCAAGCGCTGCTGGCGGCTCCTATGTTTCAGACTCGCTGGCGCTGGAACGCCTCCCGCTCGCTCGCTATCCTGCGGCACCAGGGCGGTCGCAAAGTCCCTGCGGCATTGTTGCGCATGCGCTCCGACGACTTGCTGATCGCCGTTTTTCCAGACAGCGCCGCCTGCCCGGAAAACCTGTCTGGTGAGCTTGAAGTTCCGGATCACCCGCTGGTCCGCCAAACAATTTACGATTGCCTGCATGAGGCAATGGATATCGACGGCTTTCTCAATTTGCTTCGCAACATGCAAGCAGGACAATTGCAGCTTGTCGCTTGTGACACGATGGAACCGTCGCCGCTCTCGCATGAAATTCTGAACGCCCGGCCTTACGCTTTTCTGGATGATGCTCCGCTCGAAGAGCGCCGCGCCCGCGCCGTGCAAACCCGCAGAACGCTCGATTATCTTTCCGCCGATGATATTGGCAAGCTTGAGCCGGAAGCCATCGGCTTGGTCTGTGAGCAGGCCAGGCCTCAGGCAGCCAACGCAGATGAACTCCACGACGTTCTCATGCTCGCTGGCTTTCTCGGCGCGTCGGAACATCCTGAATGGAATTCGCTCTTTGAGGAACTCTGCTCCTCACGCCGTGCCGCGCGTCTTGCAACAGCCAGCGGCATCACCTTGTGGATCGCCGCCGAGCGCAAGCGGCAATTTGATGTCATCTATCCGGGTGCTGTCTATTCCTCTGCAATTGAAGCACCTTCTCGCGGGCAACCCGATTCCTGGTCCAAAGAAACTGCGCTGGTCGAAATAGTCCGTGGCCGCATGGAAACCCTCGGCCCGGTAACGGCGATCTCCATTGCCGGATCGATGGGCATTGACCTGACTGAAGTAGAAACCTCGCTGCGTGCACTGGAGCGAGAAGGCTTCATCCTCCAAGGCCGTTTCTCCGGCGTTAAAGAAACCGAATGGTGCGACCGCCGCTTGCTGGCTCGCATTCATCGCGCCACTCTCGACCGCTTGCGCAAGGAAATTGAGCCGGTCACCACGGCCGACTTTTTCCGGTTTCTCTTTGCCTGGCAGCATCTCGACCCTGTTTACAAGGCCGATGGGCCGCTCGGCTTGGCTGGCATCTTGGACATGTTCCAGGGTTATGAAATTCCCGCATCGGCGTGGGAATCTCAAATTCTTCCCGCCCGCATGTTGCGTTACGATCCAGCCTGGCTCGATCAGCTTTGCTTCTCCGGGGAACTGGTCTGGCTGCGCCTTTTTCCGCCTCCTGAGCGCAATGGCCGACAGCCGGAGGCCAATCGAGCCTGTCCGGTCGCGCTCCTGAACCGCAATCACATGGAAGATTGGCTGCACCTCGCTTCCACAACTTACCTGTCACACAATTGCGCCAGGCTCGGCAGCACGGCACAGCGTGTGCTGGAGTATCTGCAATCCAGAGGCGCGTGTTTTTTCCAGGAGATCGTCAGCGGAACCAAGCTCCTGCGCACCGAAGTTGAAATTGCTTTGCGCGAGTTGATCGCTGCTGGCCTGCTTACAGGAGACGGCTTCGCGGGCTTGCGCGCGCTGGTCATCGCCCCGGACAAATCTCTCGGCACGAGCAATACAAAGCACAAGGATGGTCGTCCGGGCGTGCTGCCCGTCATGCCGCCCACCGCAGGGCGCTGGTCCATTCTGCGCCGGGACAACGGCCTGTCTGAAAGCAGCCCCACGGACCCTGCCGAATTGTGTGCCAGGCAGTTGCTGCGGCGCTACGGCGTTGTCTTTCGCCGTCTGCTTGAGCGCGAATCCGGCATACCCTCCTGGCGTGAAATTTTATATGTTTTGCGGCGCTTGGAAGCGCGCGGCGAGATTCGCGGCGGCCGCTTCGTCGCCGGTTTTTCGGGAGAGCAATACGCGCTGACGGAAGCCATTCAAGTTCTCCGGACCATGCGCCGCCACCCTGCCAGCGGCCAATTCATCACCATCTCCGGCGCCGACCCGCTAAACCTGGCGGGCATCCTCACGCCCGGTGAAAAAGTAGCCTCGTCAGCGAACAACCGTCTGCTTTTCCGGGACGGCGTTCCCATCGCTGCCCGCGAGGCCGGTACTCTGATCGAGTTGCACCCGTCTGCTAAAGATTTTCAAAAGGAAATGAAAGACCGGCTCCGCTGAACCGAAGCGTCAAACCGCTACACGAACACCGTGAGCATTCTCAACTACATCCCGAAGAACCCGGAAAAGCTGCGACCCAGCGCCAGTTTCCACGTTTTCGCCCGCTCTCGCACAGGAATTTGCGCCATGTCATCGAAGATCGTATACACCACGGGTATCGCCAGCAGTGTTAGCAAGAAACACAGCGTCTGGCCTCCGACAATCACCACGCCGATGGGCGCACGCGTTGACGCCCCTGCGCCGGTGCCGAGCGCGGTCGGAATCATGGCCACGATAATCGAGAGTGTCGTCATCAGGATCGGTCTTAGCCGCGCGCGGTTGGCTTCGATGATCGCCGTATGCCGATCATAGCCGTGCTCCCTTCGCAGGCGGTTGGTAAAATCAATTTGCAAGATGGAATTTTTCTTCACAATCCCAAACAGCAGCAGAATGCCGATAGCCCCGAACATACTCAGGCTTTGGCCCGTGAAGAAAAGAGCAATTAGCGCGAATGGTACCGCGAGTGGCAGTGAAGCCAGAATCGTTATGGGGTGCACAAAGCTTTCAAACTGCGCCGCCAGCACCATGTACATGAAGACGAATGCCAGCACGAACGCAACCAGGAAATTGCCGATTAAATCCTGAAATATTTTCCCAAAGCCGATAAATACGTAATCGTAACCGACCGGCAACCCGGCTTCCTGGATGATCTTTTCCGTATCTTGCAGCGCCTGACCTAGCGGCGCGCCGGTTTCCAGATTGGCATTGAAGGTCACTTGCCGCTGACGGTTATAGCGGTCGATCTGCACAGGCCCGGTGCCGCGCACCACGGTCGCCACGTTGTCCAGCCTCACCAGCCGCCCTGCGGCTGTCGGAGCCATCAAGCTTCCCAGCGATTCCGGATTCTTGCGCTGTTCAGGCCGCACCCGCATCAGCACCTCGTACAGCTCATCGCCATCCTTGAATTTGGTGATCTCGGTTTCGCCCGACAGCATCAGCCGCATCGTTTCCGCAATGGAAGTCACGTCCACGCCCAGGTCCGCGGCCTTTTCACGGTTCACCGTGATATGCACTTCCGGGTTTCCGTAATTCAGTGATGTATCCACATCGCGCAGGATGGGAATTTTCTTCATGCTCTCCAATATTTTGCCCGACAGTCGCGACAGTTCCGCGAGGTCCGGGCCGCGCACGCCCACGTTCACTGGTGTATTGCGCCACGCCGAAGTGCTGATCGCCCCCACGTTTTGCACGCTCAGGATCACGCCCGGTATCTCCTGCAACGACGCCCTCGCCCGGTCCATCAGCTCAAACTGCGTCTCTTCCCTTTGCTCGTGTTCTGTCAAGCGCACATACACCGACCCTGTCGTTACGCCGCCGCCAGCGGCTGAACCTGCCGTGGTCAGCAGATGCTGGATGTGCGGTAACTGTCGGATGTGGTCTTCCACTTCCCGCAGAATAGCTTCGGTCCCTTCCAGCGATGTTCCTTCGGCCGTCTTGACGGCTACCTCGAACTCGTTCTGGTCGTCGTTGGTGATAAAGTCTTTGCCGATCAGCATTCCCAGCGGAATCATGCTCAGGAAAGTCAGCACGCAGACCGCGATCACTGTTTTGCGATGTCCCAAGCTCCACTCCAGCACCCGGATGTAGTGTGTCTCGATCCAGTGATAAAACTTCAGGTCTTTGGAACTATGGTGACTCTCGCCTTCGCTATCTTTCTTCTTCACTTTCAGGTACC
>Ga0156170_1031_pt1 | contig 20867 bp, 21 predicted proteins | sample RifCSPlowO2_12_FD_107823 | JGI IMG/M metagenome (GOLD analysis project Ga0156170, IMG submission 107823) | Acidobacteria bacterium RIFCSPLOWO2_12_FULL_54_10
GCGCCAGCAGTTCGACGTGGCCTTGCAAGCCGCCATTGGAGCTAAGATCGTGGCGCGGGAAAACATCGCGGCGATGCGCAAAAACGTTTTAGCGAAGTGCTACGGCGGCGATATCACGCGCAAACGGAAGCTCCTGGAAAAGCAAAAGGAAGGCAAGAAGCGCATGAAGCGCATCGGGCGCGTGGATATTCCCCAGGAAGCGTTTCTGGCGGTGCTGAAGATCGGGGAGTAATATTACTGGTTAGCGCGGCTGGCGAGGGCGGATGCGCGCAGGGATAAGGAAGCTAAAGGGCAGCCCCCTGCTTCCGGCACCAAGCGTAGAGGGCGTCGTAGAGAGGAAATTCTTTCTCCAGACGGTCGTAGTCATCGCGGCCCGTTTCGGCAAATCCCTCGGCGATGGCTTTCAACCCTGCGGACTGTGGTGTAGCGTTTTCTTCCCCGGCGATGTCTGCTCCGTGGACGATATTGGCAAGCCGATAAACGGCCCGATCTGTGATCTGATATTCTTCGACCAGCACCTCAAAAGTGCACTTGCCATCGCGGTGAACGTATTTCGCATCCGGGTGCGGCGGGACATCGAAAGGGATCGCGCCGAGTCGCCGTGCCTGTTCCATCACCTCAACGGCTGGGACAAAATGAAACTGGGCTTCGGGATCGATGAACTTGCGGATCAGCCACGGGCAGGCCACGCGGTCTACTTTCACTCGCTCGCGGGTAATCCATTTCATAAACTTTCCTCCTTATCCTTCTTACCAAAATCCAGGAGCTATAGTGGAATACAAGGGACTGATTTTTCAAGCCGGTCCGCACCCGATGATCAAGAGCGCGGTGACTCTGGCGGGGAAGATCAAAACATACTAAGAGTTGAAGGCGTAAAGAATTCGGCAGATAAAGGAAGACAAAGTACCTTTTGCTGCACCGGCGATGGTTGTTCATGTAGTTCAACAGATAGTGGTCACATAATAATAAAATACAATATATGGTATTAATAATAAACGAACTGGTTTTGATGTACCATAATTCGCGAAGGAACCTTTGTAGACAGAAGAAAAGGGACTTGACCCGAGGGGAAAATCATGGCGATATAGGCCTTGCAATGGTGGGGATTAGTCCAATGCTACGGGCCGAACAAGGAGAAAGTTTGAAAAGGAAATCCCTGGTGAACCGTAAAAGCGGAACGTCAGATCGCGCGCTTCCCCTGGATGGAAGCCATGCGCGGAGTGGGCAGGGGAACCGGGGAGTCTCGCGAGACATTGTCGACAAGTATCTTTCCGAAGGGAAAATACCGGGATTTGGATTAGGGAACGGATGGCGTTTGCCAGCTACAGCGATTGCCAGGCACAGAAAACAGCAGAGTCGTTTCGGTGAGAACCAAATGCGCGCGAACCTGCAAGCAGGACGGCAAGGGTAGGTCGGGCGGAGGCTGGACATGTTTGGACTGGGGAAAAACAAACAAGTGGTGGGATTGGACATAGGCTCCAGTTCCGTCAAGATGGTGGAGCTGAAACGAGTTGGCAAGGCAGTTGCGATTGCTAAGATAGGGATCGAATCGCTACCGCCAGAAGTAGTGGCGGACGGCAATATTGTGGATACCGGCCATGTCTCCGCAGCCATCGCCAAACTTTTTGATGACAATAAGATCAAGACCAGGCAGGTAGCCACATCGGTATCCGGACATTCTGTTATTGTTAAGAAGCTATCACTGCAACCCATGTCGGAGGAAGAACTGGACGGCGCGATACCGGTGGAAGCCGCGCAGCACATCCCGTTCGATATCGCTGAGGTCAATCTGGACTACCAAGTCCTGGAGGCTCCTGCTGACAGCCAAACCATGGACATACTGCTGGTAGCCGTAAAAAAGGAAAAAATCCTTAATTACACGAACGTCGTAATGCTGGCAGGAAAAACGACCGCCATCGTGGATATAGACGCCTTCGCCCTGCAGAATGTCTATGAATACAATTATGAGCCTGAGCCTGACACAACGGTTGCGCTTCTGAATCTTGGGGCCAGCGTAATGAACATCAACGTGGTTCGCGGACGAACACCATTGTTTACGCGTGACGTCTCGGTTGGGGGCAATCAATATACGGATTCACTGCAAAAAGAACTGGACCTGGGCTTTGATGAAGCCGAAACGCTGAAGACTGGGCTCACGCTGCCAGGAATTAGCGAGGAAGCGCGCCTGCCCGTGCTGAAGTCGGTTACGGAAATTATTGTATTGGAAATTCAAAGAACCTTCGATTTTTTCCGCGCGACATCCGGGGGCGAGCATATACAAAAACTTTACCTCGCCGGCGGATCGGCTGGAATTTTCGGTCTGGGCGACATGCTGAAACAAGAATTAGGCATCGCGGTAGAGCAGTTGAATCCATTCCGGCGGATACAGCATGAGGAAGCCGGGCCAGTTGGAGACTTGATCGCCAAAAACGGTCCCCGCCTGGCAGTCGCCGTGGGGCTGGCGCTAAGGAGCTTTGAGGACCTATGATCCGCGTAAATCTTCTCGGCCTGCCGAAGCAAAGAAAGAAGGCGGCACATGCACTCCCCACCATCAGCATGGAAGGGAGCCGAGCGCTGGTTCTGCTGGTGATCGTGCTGGTTGCAGTGGCTGGGTTTCAATATTACCGCCACCGGGGCTTGCAGAGCGAAGGCGCGGTACTGGCAACACAGCTCCAGGATTTGGAAAGGGAACGAGCAGATCTTTCCAGGATCAAGGAAGAATACGATCGATTTTCGCAACGCAAAGAGCTATTGACGCGCCGCATTGGAATCATCGAGGAATTGAAAGCGCGCCAAACCGGACCGATCAAACTGCTGGACGTTTTTGCCAGCACGGTAGCGGAAACAGAATCGCTTTGGCTATTATCATTTGAACAAGCTGGAGAAAAGATTTCAATTGAAGGCGAAACGACCAATGCAAGGGCAGTGGCCGACTTCATGACAAGATTATTCGCCAGCCAGGCATTTGCTACAGTCGAATTGGCGGAAACATTACAAGACGCCGGCAATAAAGATGCGGTTCGATTCTTGTTCAGATTGGAAGTGCAATTGAAACCTAGTCCACCGGCAAGCACCAGCACAGAACAGAGCGGACCAGCATAAGGGGGAATGAAATGGCATTGCCAAAACTCAGCGAACTTTCCCCTGCCGTGCAGTTGCTGCTCGTGCTCGTCGTGGGAGCGGCTCTTTGGGGAACCACAGAATATCTCCTGCTGAAACCAGTCCAGGAAGAGAATGCAACAAAGACAGCCAATGTAGACCGGCTAACGAGGGAAGTGGAGCCGTTACGTCCCTATCGCGAAAGGCTTCCGATCCTGGAGGCGGAAAACAGGCAACTGGAAGTACAGCTTCAAAATTTACAGCAAATCGTGCCGGACGAAAAAGAGGTCGATAATTTGATCCGGCAGGTGCAGGCAGAAGCAAGCGTGGCGGGGGTTTTCGTTCGGCGCGTTACTGCCAAGCCAACGGTTCAGCAGGAGTTGTATATAGCCGTACCGTTTGAAGTTGAGATGGACGGCGCGTTTTATGACGTCATGCAATTTTATGACCGCGTAGGCAAGCTGGAAAGAATCATTAATGTATCTGATCTGAAAATGGCTGGGTTGCAGGCGAAAAAATCGATCGGCCAGAAGAATTATCCGTATGCTCCGAATGAAACCGTAGCGGCCGTTTGCATTGTGACAACATTCTATTCACGGGAAGATGTGCCGCCGCCAGCAGCGGCAGAACCGCCAGCCCGTGGCCGTCGAGCACGGGCACCAAGTCCACCGGCGGCGCAATGATAAGCGCCCAGATGATAAGGACTATGCAGATGCGATCCGGCAAAATAATGATCATCCTCTTAGCTTCTACGATAGCAATGGGGGAATCATGGCTGTTAGCGCAAGCGACGCAGGCACCAGCAGCAGGAACAAGTCCTGTTCGGACCCCAAGCGCCCAGCGAGCAGGACGTCGTGACCCGTTCCAGGCGATCGTCATCCGCTCACAGCAGCAGGAGATCCCTGCGCAGTTGCCGCCAGGCCTACGCGGGTTAGTGATTGGGCAAATTCGGGTGCAGGGAATTGTGCGAGGCATCAACAATGAATGGATCGCAGTGGCGGACAACAACACCAACCGGGCATACTTCCTTCGTGAGCGAGATGAAGTATGGAACGGTGTAGTCAGCAGAATCACTGCGGATGCGGTGATGTTCCAGGAACGGATGACGGATGCCAATGGGCGAACAAACACTCGCGATGTGGAAAAAAAGATCGAACAAGGAACAACCGGGAGACGGCGCTAAAAGTTGTCGTCTGGGAATGTATTCAACGGAGGGACGCACTTCATGAATCTTAAAAAAGGGGTTGTCCTCACAATCCTGAGCCTAGTCTTGGCAACTGCAAACGGCAGAGCAGAGGAAGAATTGCTGGGGCTGCGCACAGTCGTGGAACCTGAAACGACCACATTCCAATTACGCTTGCCTGGTAACGTTCCACACACGCCAGCCAGGATTGGGCCACAATTGTTTGTGCTCGACATGACCGGTATCACCACTCAAAGTCAGGCCGACAGCCAGACCATGCAATCTCCTCTAGTCAGCAGCTACCGCTTGCTGAATTACAAAGGAGCCGACGACAAACCGCATGTGGCTCTGGAAATTAGCTTGAAAGAAAATGCCCAACAGGAAGTGGTCAAAGTGGCAAACGGTCTGGAAGTTCGCATTTCCGCGGATAAATCCACGATCGATCCTTCGTTATTGTATGAGCCGGCTGCGGCAAGTGCCAGCAATTCAGCGGCATCATTGGCCCCGGAGGAAATAGCTCCTAAGCCGGGAACAGTATCATTGCGTGAGGTAACCGTCGTGCAGCCTGAAACCGGCAGCGGCCTGGAAGTGGAGATCAACGGCGATGGCAAGATGGAATACCGCACAATGGAATTAACGAATCCTGCCCGGCTTGTTGTTGATATTCCAAACGCCGTAAACCGAATCAAACAGAAACTATTGGAAGTCAATACTCCTCCCCTGAAAACGGTGCGTATCGCGCAATTCAGCCAGAAACCATTGGTTACTCGCGTGGTGATGGACCTGGACGCAAAGGTTGCCTTCGAGATTCAGCCGAATCTCAAAGGATTTTTGGTGAAATTGGGCAATGCCACTGCCCAGAGATTAAGCTCACATGTAGAGTCTCCTGAAATCAAATTGCCTGCGATGGAGGAGCCGATTCTGATGGCTGCGGCCAACCAGCCGAGTTTCGGAAACCCTGGAATGGAACCGAGCCTGACTTTGCCTTCGCCTTCACGTGAGAGTGAACAAGTTATGGAGACGGAGCAGGAAATAACCAGCAGTCAGCCATTGAACGAGGCTGCAAATGAAACAATCACTTCCAACGCGGCCACCAAGAGTGAACCAATGCCCGCTCCGTCCGAGTCGGCTGCCGCACCTAAGGAAATTATTTCTCCAATACAAACTTATGCTTCGCAACAGGCTTCTACGGTACTGATCGCGCAGCAAACAAGCGCAGCGATACCATCAGGCTCCAGTCAAAATCCTGGTTCGCAGATGACGCAGTTCACAGGCGAACCCATATCGGTCAATCTGAAAGATGTGGATCTGGATGACTTTTTCCGGTTGGTTCACGAAATCAGCGGATTGAACATTGTTGTTGATCCCAACGTGAGTGGCTCGGTGACGATCGTGCTGGACGAGGTGCCTTGGGACCAGGCTTTGGAACTCGTTCTGAGAAACAATCAACTTGGCAAGGAAGTGATCGGCAATGTAGTGCGGGTAGCCCGCTTGACAACATTAAAAACAGAAGAAGAGCAAAGGCGCGATTTGGCTAAAGCTGTTGAAGAGGCTCAACCGAGGGAAACGGTGACTCGCGCATTGAGTTATGCGAGGGCATCCACATTAGTGCCGACACTAAAGAGATTCCTTTCTTCACGGGGTGACCTGATTGCCGATGACCGCAGCAACATGCTCATCATCACTGATATTCCAGGCACGATTCAACAGGTGGACGGTTTGATCCGCACACTGGACCAGAAGTCGCAGCAAGTGGAAATAGAAGCTCGGATCGTGGCTGCCAGCCGATCATTCGCGAGAGACATCGGAACGCAACTGGCGGCATCGGGAGCAAGCGGCAACGTAGTATTAGGCGGCGCGGGCATCGTGGGCGAAAGCCCCATCCTACGAGGGTCTGTGCCTCCAATGTTTATTGGCACGCCACCCACGGATCCGGGTCAATTTGCAAACGTGGCACAGCCGTTATCGACAAACTTTGGCGCTGTAGGCCCATCCAGCGCCCTGAGCTTTGTGTTAACGGGAGGAAGCAACTTTGCGCTGGACTCCATCATCACGGCTGCGGAAAGACGCGGCATAGGCAAACTGCTTTCTCGCCCGAAAGTGATCACGCAAAATAACATCGAGGCAACCGTTCAGCAGGGCTTGCGCATTCCGATCCAGACGAGCGTAAATAACACGATTAGCACGCAGTACATCAACGTGACTCTGCGGCTTACTGTTACACCTCAAATTACTTCCGAGGGGACGATCTTCCTGGCTACGGAAATTGAGAACACGACCATTAACGACGGTATCCCTAGAATCAATGGCCAGCCCGCGCTCAACACGCAATCAGCGGAAACCAAAGTTCTTGTGACCGATGGGGGAACAATTTTCTTCGGCGGCGTCATTCAAACCGACAGTTCCCTCAACGAGCAGCAGGTTCCTCTACTGGGAAGTATTCCGCTGGTTGGGAATCTTTTCAAAAGAAAGGCAACCACCACTTCCACCAACGAGTTGCTGTTCTTTATAACTCCTAAAATTACCCAGTCTTAACCTAAATCTTCTGTAAAGTTTTCAAGGACTCCCCAGCGGGGGAGTCCTTGTCATTTAGGCATTTAGTATGAAACAAAGAACACAAATGAAGGAACAAAATATTTCAACTATCAGGCAGCGCCAGTCGCGATTACTCCAGCTCATGGAAAAAGAAAAGCTGGGAACCATGCTGGTGAGCAATATTCACAATATCCGGTATTTAACAGGCTTCACCGGCAGCGCCGGCCTGCTGATGATGAAAAAAAACGCATCTGTTTTTTTCACCGACTCGCGCTATGATCTGCAAGCTCATCAGGAAATCATGGAAGCTGAAGTCGTCATTGCCAAAGGGGAATTGCTGGCAGCGGCGGCAAAACGCCTCACTCGCTCAAAAACACCCTTGGTTGGATTTGAAGGTCAATCCGTTACATATCGTGGTTACCAGAGAATTCGGGAGCTGCTGGCGGGAAGAAAACTAAAGGCGCTGGCTGGTTTGGTAGAAATGCTTCGTATTGTCAAAGAAGAATCGGAAATCGAAACTATGCGCCGAGCAGCGCATGTCGCGTCATTAGCATTTGAGGAAACGCTCCCCTTTCTGAAACCTGGTGTTTCAGAAAAGGAAATTGCGGCAGAAATAGATTACCGCATGCGCCGTCACGGAGCAGAAAAAACATCCTTTGACACTATCATTGCTTTCGGTGAGCGAACCGCGCTTCCGCATGCTCGCCCGGGGGAGCGTAAACTGCGGGCCAATGAATGTATACTGCTTGATCTGGGTGCTATACTGGATGGCTACGCGAGCGACATGACGCGCACGGTATTTCTTGGCACTCCGCAAAAGAAGCTTGCGAGGGCTTACGAAGCGGTCTTGGCTGCTCTCGAAGAGGCAGAAAAGGTAGTGAAACCTGGGACTGCCTGCCAGGAAGTGGATGCAGCAGCCCGGAAGGCCTTGAAGCGATACAGGCTCGACCAATATTTCACTCACAGCACGGGACATGGAGTTGGATTAGAAATACATGAAATGCCCCGCATTATGTCTAAACAGCCACAAATGTTGTCAGAGAGATCAGCAATAACAATAGAACCAGGGGTATACCTGCCAGGCATTGGAGGGGTAAGAATTGAGGATCTGTTAGTGGTTCGAAAAGACGGACCGGAAATTTTGACGTTACCCAGGAAAGAATTGCTGGTTCTATAGGATTTTTCACCCAAGGGAATCCGAGAATTTATGAAGCCTGACAAAAAAAAGAAGCCGGCGCCAGCTCCCAGGAAATCACCGGCAATAAACGAAATAGTAGATTTAGAGCAAGTTAAAGAACTGATTGATCTTTTGACGGAAAAAGGGATCAGCGATTTCGAGATGGAGCGCGCAGGAATGCGGCTGCGCATCAGTCGCGGCGCGGCCTCAACACCGTTCTCATATGTTGCGGTTCAGCCGGGCGAAAGCGCACGAACTGAAACTGCCACATTGTCATCAGCACTGGCAATCGAGTCGCACGCTCGACCTGCTGCGAGTGCTGAACCTGCATCGCCATCCAGCGAGAAATTGCACGCGATTCGCTCTCCAATGGTAGGAACTTTTTATAGTTCGCCGGTACAGGGGGCGCCAGCATTCGTCCAACCTGGATCAAAAGTACAACCCGGACAGATTATATGTATTGTAGAAGCCATGAAGCTAATGAATGAAATCGAGTCCGATGTGGCTGGGGAGATCGTGAATTGCCTGGTGGAAAATTGGCAACCCGTGGAGTACGGGGAAGTACTTTTTGAACTGCGATTGAGTTCATCCAGCGCCAAGCGATCCTGATCTAATAGCAATATTCAACAAGAAACTGTTTTACCCAAACGACTGCTATGTTTAAAAAGATTCTAGTTGCCAACCGCGGAGAGATTGCACTGCGGGTGATTTGTGCCTGCAAGGAGCTGGGGATCAAAACAGTCGCAGTTTACTCCGAAGCAGATGCGCAATCCTTGCATGTGCGCTTCGCCGATGAGGCCGTCTGCATTGGACCAGCACAAGCAGCAGCTAGTTACATGAACATACCAGCGGTCATCAGCGCCGCAGCCATAACCAACGCGGAAGCGATCCACCCAGGGTATGGGTTCCTATCAGAAAATAGCAACTTTGCCGAAGTGTGTGAAACCTCCGGAATCACCTTTATCGGTCCCACGCCGGAGATGATCCGACTGATGGGCGATAAAAATAACGCACGGCAAAAGCTGAAGACCCTCGGTGTGCCGGTTCTGCCCGGGTCCGATGGACTGATCCAAAACGAAAACGAAGCGGAAGAATGGGCCAAAGAGATTGGCTGCCCAGTGGTGATTAAAGCCTCAGCGGGTGGCGGAGGCCGAGGCATGAGGGTAGCTTGGGAACCGGCGGAGGTGACTGCTTCATTCCTGGCCGCGCAAAACGAATCCCAGCAGGTCTTTGGATCTGGCGATTTGTATATGGAAAAACTGATTGTCAATGCGCGGCACATTGAGTTTCAAATTCTCGTGGACCGCTACGGAAAAGGACTCCACTTGGGAGAGCGCGAATGCAGCATTCAGCGCCGCTACCAGAAGATATTGGAGGAATCGCCGTCCACCGCCATGACCGTAGAAAAGCGGCGCGAGATCGGAGGACTGCTGGAAAGGGTCCTCGGCCATGTGGGTTATACGAATGCAGGAACGGTGGAATTCCTAATGGATGAATATGGAAATCTATTCTTCATTGAAATTAACACCCGCATCCAAGTGGAGCACGCCATTACGGAAATGGTAACGGGAATCGATCTGGTCAAAAGCCAGATTCTGCTGGCCGCAGGCGCCCGAATGTCGGAAATTGCCAAAGGAGAAGTCACCCTGCGGGGCCACAGCATCGAATGCCGCATCAACGCTGAGAACCCGGAAACATTTCTCCCCTCCGCGGGACGGATTAGTTCATTCCACACTCCCGGCGGGACAGGAGTACGAGTGGATTCGGCTTGTTACAATGAATGCGTGATTTCACGTTATTATGATTCCCTCATCGCAAAAGTGGTCGTTCAAGGCCGTAACCGCGAGGAAGCGATCAGCCGCATGAGGAGAGCCTTGGAAATGTTCATCATTGAAGGTGTTCACACTTTGATTCCGCTGCATCAGAAAATTCTCTCCGACGTGGATTTCAATCAGGGGAATTACAACGTAAGCTTTCTGGAGCGGTTTCAAACCACTCCGAACAAAGCTGAAAAAAAAGCTCAGAAACAACCGCAAGTTGCTAGTACGCTCCATGAACCCTAACCCCGGTTCCCTTCTCGAAGAACTATTCAGACTGGCACCACTATACGCAATTTGGGATACGCAATTTCGGCTGGACCTCCACGTTCAGCACGTGGTGGAAAGTTGGCTGAAAGCAGGGGTCCGAGTGATTCAATACCGGCATAAAGCGGCTTTCCAACGTATCAATTACAAGGAATGCTGCGCTCTTGCGGATCGCGTCCGCTCCGCTGGGGGCTGTTTTTTTGTGAATGACCGTGCGGACATTGCCGAGCTATGCGAGGCGGCAGGAGTTCATTTAGGGCAAGAAGATTTACCCGTAGACAAGGCCAGGAAATTCCTTTCTGCGGACCGTCTCATCGGATACTCAACGCACAATGTGGAACAAGCTCATCGCGCAGCGGAATCATCAGCCGATTACATCGCCATCGGCCCGGTGTTCATCACATCGACCAAGGAAAATCCAGATCCTGTGGTCGGCCTCGAAATGATTACGCGCGTGCGATCGATCACGCAAAAACCATTAGTGGCCATCGGTGGAATTTCGCGGGATAACGCAGCTTCCGTTCTTCAAGCTGGAGCGAATGCAGTAGCTGTCATCCGCGATTTAGTATCAGCCAGTGACACTGAAAAATGCGCACGGGAGTTTATCTCGGAATTAAAGAAATAGCCGAAAGAGAATTAATCCGATATTGTGCGCTGGGATTGACTAACTTAGATTTGAATCGCCTTCCTGGCTGCGCATGGGATGGCAGCCAGGAACAATCGCAATTCGCTAACCGCTAATCTCTGCGGCCTCCGAGCAGGCCCGAGCGCATCAAGAAATACAACAGGGTGAGCAGTGTGCTGATGGCAGCAGCTACGTAAGTCAGCGCGGCTGCGTTCAAAACACGGTCCACGCCTTGGCGCTCCTGGGCAGTAACGATTCCGTAGTCCAGTATCAGAGCCTTGGCGCGATTCGAGGCGTCGAATTCCACGGGGAGCGTGACAATCTGGAACAGCAACACTGCGGAAAAAAGCACAGCCCCCGCCAGGACGAGATTGGTTGAGGCGAGAAACAACCCGAAAGTCATCACTAGATAGCCGATGGTCGAGCCGATGTTCGCCGTTGGAACCAGCATCGAGCGAATCCACAACGGAGCATAATTCCGGGCGTGCTGGATCGCGTGGCCAGCCTCGTGCGTGGCAACCCCGACGGCCGCTATGGAGTCGGAATCATAGACAGGCTCTGACAACGCTAAAGTTTTATTGACAGGATTATAGTGGTCAGACAACATGCCGCTGTGGCGTACGATCTTGACATCGCTAATCCCAGCGCCTCGCAACAATTCCGCCGCTGCTTCTGCCCCCGTCATTCCCCGGGCTGTGCGGATTTTGGAGTACTTGTTAAATGATTTTTTGACCCGCCAAGACGCCCACAGAGAGAGCGCCAGACCTGGGGCGATGAATAACAGATACATTGGATCGAACATCATAGTCGTTTCTAAACCTTCCTTTCGGAAAAGAACTTATCAATAGCTTAGATGCAAAATTTCCCCGATTTGTTAGCGCTCCATGGGTCTATGTTACCATAACCCTTCCGCTGATCGCCGGCCTGTGGCCCTTTCAGCGCATATCATCATTGGTGACAATGAGATGGCTCAAAATAACTCAGCTAAAAGCCGCGCACAAATTGAAAGTGAAGTACGAGCACTAGGCTGGTGGTATCAGCACTTCGAGCTTCCCAGCGGGGTGTGGACGGGAAGCGGCACGGACCCTTCCTATAAACCAGAAACCCGGTGGAAATTCTTGGAGCCTTTTATTCCGCAAGACCTGACTGGGAAAACCGTCCTCGACCTCGGGGGGAATGCTGGCTTCTTTTCGATACAAGCAAAGCGGCTGGGTGCTGAGCGCTGCGTGCTGGTGGAACCTTATGTGGAGTTTGTCCGGCAAGCCGAGTATGCCACCGGCGAATTCGGCGTGAATGTGGAGATCGTGAATGAGGATGTTCATGTATATTGCCTGACCACAGAGGATCGCTTCGACCTGGTTTTTTTCCTGGGGCTTTTCTATCATCTGAAATATCCCAGCCTCGTACTGGACCGGCTGGCGGAGATGACCAAGCATCGGCTCTATTTTCAGTCTCACATCGTCGGCTCCGCCGAACCGAACTATCCAGAAAAGCCTAATTACGTCCGGGAGACCGATGATGAATTGATCGAGCATCCGGGCTTCCCGCGAATGGTTTTTATCGAAAAGTTGTATAACCGCGATCCGACTAACTGGTGGATTCCGAACGCAGCAGCATTAGAGCCGATGGTTCGCAGCGCAGGCATGAAAGTCGTGGCGCGTCCGCACCAGCAACTCGTGGTGGCTGAGCCGGAAGAAAATTTCGGCAAAGTAGTTTATGACAAATTGGTTTTCCCCCGCTATGGAAAGCGCGGAGGTCCCCGGCATCCCGGACCCCAGAGAATTCCTGCTGACCTATGGGACGAGCTTGTGAAGAAAGCATCCTCTGAAAAACTACCTTAAGATTGGCAGTAAATAACCAACTAAGAATTTCCACAATGAAGATACTAACAGCCAAGCAGATGCGAGAAGCGGATCGCATTACCATTGAAGAATTGGGTATTCCTGGGCTGACGCTGATGGAAAACGCAGGGCAAGGTGTATTCCAGGTGCTCCAGGATAAGTTTCCTGCCCTCGAAAAAGAGCGCATTACCGTCCTTTGCGGCAAGGGAAACAACGGTGGTGATGGGCTGGTCGTTGCACGATACATGAAGATCAATGGCCTTACGCCGCAGGTCTATCTATTCGCAGATCCTTCAAGCATGAAGGGTGAAGCTCGCACAAATTATGAAAGGCTGCTGGAAGCCGGAGTAAAGCCCATTGTGATCCGGGATTTCCAGGCATGGACCGCAGTTCGGGATGAGATAGCATCCGCCAAACTAATCATAGATGCACTGCTCGGAACCGGATTGGAAGGGCCAGTGGAGGGCTTTTACAAGGAAGTGATCCAGGACCTGAATGAGAATTTGGCGAAGATACCGATCCTGGCGGTTGATATGCCTTCCGGGCTGCCGAGCGATTGCGGAGATTCTGCTGGAGAGTCCTTGTCAGCCGACTACACCGTGACGTTCACCGCTCCCAAAGTAAGCCAGATTTTTCCACCGAACTGTTGGCAAGTTGGCGAACTGATCGTGGCACAGATAGGAACTCCACTATCGGTAATGGAAAACGACGCTTCAATTTTCCTGAATTTGATCGGTCAGGAAGAATTGAGCAATCTGGCAAGGAAGCGAATCCCCGACTCTCATAAAGGCGATTACGGCCATGTATTGGTGGTGGGTGGGTCAAGGGGAAAAAGCGGGGCTGCCGGGATGGCGGCGCTGGCTGCGCTGCGTGCTGGAGCGGGACTAGTGACTGCGGCTGTCCCTTCGAGCGTGCTGCCATTGGTAGCAGGGGTTTCCCCTGCTCTGATGACCGAACCATTACCGGAAACCGCTGCCGGAACGATTTCCTTGCGCTCGATAGAGAGCGGTGAGTTCGACAAAATCATTAAGGGAAAAACCGTTCTAGCCCTCGGACCGGGAATATCAACCGATCAAGAAACATCGGAATTCGTGCGCACGACGCTTGAACGATACCCAAATCTTCCCACAGTGTTAGATGCCGACGGATTGAATGCCTTTGCCGATTCGCCCGATCTGCTGCGCGGTGATAATCGGATACTGGTTGTCACGCCGCATCCGGGAGAGATGGCTCGATTGACTGGCAAATCGATAACGCAAATTCAGTCACAGAGAGTCAAAATAGCGCGGGATTTTGCCATGAGGCACCGGGTATTCGTAGTCTTGAAGGGATATCGCACGCTCATTGCAGAACCAGGCGGCCAGGTGTACGTCAATCCCACCGGCAACGCTGGAATGGCTACAGCCGGTACGGGAGATGTGCTTACGGGAATCATCGCAGGACTGTTAGCGCAGAATCTAGATGAACAGACTGGAAAAGTAATCTCTGCTGCTGTTTACTGGCATGGAGCCGCAGGAGACGCAGCAGAAGAGCATACAGGGGAGCTTTCATTGATCGCAACGGACTTGATAGCAGCCATGCCGGAGGCTATGTTTAATGCTGGGGGAGATCGTTAGCATGGAGCGAAGCGTCGTTGTAACGCATTCTCCGGAAGAGACCATCGAGCTTGGCCGTAGCATCGCCAAGCAGTTGCAGCCACCTGTGGTTGTTTTGCTGATAGGAGATTTAGGGACCGGCAAAACAACGCTGACGAAAGGGATTGCCTCTGGGCTAGGTGCGGCAACGGAAGAACAAGTGACCAGCCCTACATTTACGTTGATACACGAATATGCGGCAACGGCGGGTGCATCACACCGGGTATACCATGTGGATCTTTATCGCATCGAGACACTGCGCGAACTGGAAACCCTGGGCCTGGATGACCTTCTCGCAGAGCGGGCTGTCGTGATTGTGGAATGGGGAGAAAAGTTGGGAGCCGCAGGAAAAGTTGCATGGCCCGAAGGGGCGCGAGTGGAAATCCGGCTGACGGCACTGAACGATTTGGAGCGAAACATTGAAATTCAAACCAAAAAACCAGCAATGGTCACTGGTTAATTCGATGAAATAATAAACGTCGAAGATGTAGATTCCGTAGGATTACTCGGAACCAAAACTGTGAAAGAGGAGTGTTGACTACATCATGGAGAAGAATTTGTGGGCATTGATCCTTGGTTCCTCCAGCGGATTCGGCGAGGCAGTGGGACTTGAATTGGCGCGATTGGGCTACAACATCGTCGGCGTTCATTTTGATCGCAGGTCCGGTTTGCCTCATGTCGAGGAAGTCGTTCAGAAAATGAAAGAAACAGGCAGACAGGTGATTTTTTTCAATATGAATGCTTCGGATACTGACAAACGGAAGGAAGTCATTACACGCATCCAGCAAGAGTTTGCTAAACAACCAGGAACCATCCGCGTGCTGTTGCACTCGCTTGCCTTTGGGACTTTGCAATCACTGGTGGCAAGCGACAGCAATGTGTCAAAACAGCAAATGGAAATGACGGCAGACGTCATGGGGCACAGCTTGGTCTACTGGGTGCAGGATTTGGTTCAGAATGCCTTGATGGAGAGCGGTGGCCGTATCTACGCTATGACCAGCTCAGGAGGCTCGCGAGCAATGCCTCACTACGGACCCGTATCTGCGGCGAAGGCCATCTTGGAATCACACATCCGTCAATTAGCAGTAGAACTGGCCCCCTTGGGAATCACAGCCAATTCCATTCGAGCTGGCGTGACCGACACTCCAGCGCTGAGAAAAATACCTGGCAGTGACAAGTTGATCGAAGCAGCAATAGCCCGCAATCCGTATAAACGTCTGACGACGACGCAAGACGTTGCAGCGGCCATTGGAGTGCTGGCACAACCAAACACCTACTGGATCACGGGCAACGTTTTGGGAGTGGATGGAGGCGAAGATATCGTTGGTTAGCTTCTCATCCATTGCATGAGGATGCGATAACCGTTGTAGAGGAAGATGAAAAGCAGCACGAGCGCGGCAATGCGGTAAATGAGCGGGCGATTCGGATTAGCCTCAGGCGTCAGGATTCTCAAAATCGGATGATGATCGGCGCAAAAATCCTTGCCGGGCAAAGCTTCTTGCGGGCATTGTCGCCCTTTCGAATCGAGTTCCAGGCAGCGCAATGCTGATTGCCTCTCTCCTCGGAAATTCTATTTGAAATTTATGCGGTAGGAATCCCCAGGTCAAGCGCAATTTACGCGCAATGGCAAGGGAGCGGAAATCCGCGTCACTGCCGTTGCCGTCATATCGCGGCAGACGCTGGCTGAAATGAATGAACTTACAGGTTACAGGATGAGGCGCCGCATAATTCAAGATACGGCGCCTCTGCCTAAAATTTATTCAATAGAGAGCAAGCCACCGTGGATTTATCCGACGGCAGCTCTCACTTCGTAACCAGGGCTGACTGATTCTCCCGCCATTTGGCGGACACTGGAGAGCACCCGATTCATTTGATCGGCGCGCAGGACTGAGAAATGCTGCGTCAGCTCTGACCAGTAACCGTCGTCTATACCTTCCATAGCATGGCCAGATCCTTGAGAATGCGGCAGCATGTCCAGCATCTCCACCTTCAGCGCGTCAGCAATGCGATGGAGCATTACAGGGCCAGGCAGCAATCGCGCATTTTCAATGCGGGAAATGTAAGTTCGCGGAACACCTGCCCGCTCCGCCATTTCCTGCTGAGTGAGATGCCGCTGTTCCCGCAGTTCCCGCAGGCGACGGCCAATAGTGAATTCCCGTGCTGTTTTGCCACGGAGATGGAGGTCGCTGCGGGGCATAACCCGGACGTTACCATGCGACTGCATTTCCAAGGAGTCACCGAAGCAGTTTTCAGCCTCAATGACTTCCAGTCGCGGGGGCTGAGGAAGCGGATTTGAACAGCGCCGACAAAGGTCAGAAACGGTTCTGAATTGGACTAGAGTGCAACGGCAACAACGAATAACCTCGCGAGTTTGGCTTTCTATAGCAACAGTACTCAATGTAGTTTTTCAGAGAAATTACCAGATAAAAAGGGGAAGGGCAGAACCATAAAGGTCCAGTTGGCGATTCCAATTTAGCCGATCTGCATGGAATGTCAAGAAGATTCCTGGCCATATAATGGAAAATAAATCGAATTGTAACAAATAGTGTAGACGTTGCAACTGGAACAACATAGTCATCGCTTTTATTTTCTGATAGTTAACATCAATTCCCAGAAATAACTAAATACCTGTCACTCAAATGGTTCCATTGGCGATCGAAGAGTATCTAATCTAAATAAGCAGACCGTGAATCTACCATTTATAATAAGCCAGATTTCAATATTTGGAATAAAAAGCGCTAAATAATCAATAAACGGTCTACAAGTTGCTGAAATGATGGATCAGTTTTTTGGCTTATGGATTGCATTAATGAAATCAAGCGTGAGGAGAGAAGCAGCTTCGCTCCAGTTTGGTGAAGTCTAGTGAGAAGGGCACGGCAGTGGTCGTGCCCGTTTTTATTAAATCAACAAATTAAGCAACGAACTCCACAATCTCTTTCAGTCATCAGTTATTCCGTGTACCGTATTTAATTTGGGCTTATTGCAGATCGAGCATCTAGGGGTGATCTGAATGCGGTACGTAACGTTTTCCTTGCCGGGTGATTCGAGTCAACATATTGGCATTGTAGAGAAAGATCAGATTTTGGACTTAAGCGAGTGCGCCAATTTTATGGGCATTCAAATTCCATCGACACTTCTAGAACTTATCTGCAAGGGCAAATCCTTTAGCGATATGCTGGCACGGACCATACAAGAAGCAATCGCAGGAAAGAATTCAAATTTCAAATCATATCCGCTTAGCGCTGTCCGTCTGCAAGCACCGATCCCAAGGCCGCAGAAGAATATCGTTTGCCTTGGATTGAATTACAAAAGCCATATGGAAGAAACCGCCAGAGCACGCGGGCGGGAGATTAAAATTCCAGAGGTTCCAGTTTTTTTCACAAAAGCACCGACCGCAGTAAATGGGCCGCAAGATGACATCCCTTGGGACCCGAACGTTACGCAGCAAGTAGATTACGAAGCGGAACTAGCTGTTGTGATTGGAGCGGGCGGTAAAAATATTCCCCGCTCTAAAGCATTGGATCACGTTTTCGGATATACCGTGCTGAATGATATGACAGGGCGAGACGTGCAGCAAAAACATCTGCAATGGTTCAAAGGCAAAAGCCTGGATGGGTTCTGCCCAATGGGACCCTATCTTGTTACCGCTGATGAATTTGGCGATCCTCAGAACAAAAGAATTTCACTGCGGGTAAACAGCGAGACCAAGCAGGACGCGAACACAGCAGCTATGATTTTTCCGGTGGCTGTGATCATCGAAGCCCTTTCTAAAGGGATGACGCTAGAATCAGGGGACATCATCTCGACCGGAACACCGGAAGGAGTGGGCTTGGGGAGAACTCCTCCAGAATACCTCCGCGAGGGAGACATCGTGGAAACTGAAGTGGAAGGAATCGGCAAACTGAGAAACCGGATCGTGATCTCCCGTTCGTCTTAACGTTCTGCTACCTATTTCTATTGATTAAGGTTTAGGCAATGATTTCACAGGCGTGGATGCAGTCACCGCAAAATCCCAGACAAATAAATTAACTTGCCCGTCCTGAATGAATTCCACAATGGCATATTGCCCTGGCTTCAGTGGAGATTTTGGAGAGAGTCGAAGCACGGGCAGATCGCCGGAATCGGAGCCAGGGCGAACGACATCGATGGTGGTGGAAAGTCGGTTCTGTGATTCGGTCATTTTCCCGGATACTGAAGCGATTTCGATTTCCCCAACGATGCGCCGGCCGCTTTTAGATTCCAGACGAACAAGGCCATATCCTCCTGGCGAGGGCTGGCTGAATTGCAGGAAAAACTCATCGGTTCCCTCGGTTCTCTCGGTTCCTGCGGTTGCACCACTCAGTTCGGCGTAAGCCTTGCCCTTGACGCCTGGTACTACTAAGCCCAGAAGTGTCCTGGATCGATCATTGCGTATCTCTGCTTGCGACGGTGACAAACGGATCAGCTTCACGCCGTCGAAGGCGTAGATGCCTTCCGCTTCCGGCAACGGCAGACCAGGGGCTACCAAGAATTGCGGCGGCACTTCGAGTTCTACTTCGGGGACGATTTCCGGCGGCTTGTTGGCTTCTTCGGTGGCGGCCCAGTCGACCAGATCAGAAGGCAGCTCTTCCCAGTCCTTTCGCTCTGTGCTGAAGTAGCGAACGCGATCGCCGCGAATTTCATAAGAGCGCACGATGTGATCCGAGCCGTCTTTTAGAATGAGCTTCTGGTCAGCGGCGGATACGAGCGCAGGCAGAAGAAGAAAACATACAACGAAAGCAAAACCGTAGATTGCCGACCGGGGATGCGCGTTCGGATTCGCGAGGCGCAGATGGGGATTCTGTTTCACGATATACTTTCCTTAGATCATTATACGCTGGAGGATAGCAGGCATGAGCTCGCGCGCAGAGCAGTACATCGAGAGCAATCGCGAACGATTTCTGGAAGAGCTCAAAGCGTTCTTGCGAATACCCAGCGTGAGCACGCTTCCCGAGCACAAACAAGATATCGAGCGAGCCAGCGCATTTGTGGCCGGGAAGCTGCGGGATGCGGGCATGCAAAAAGTGGAACGGTTCCAAACCGCCGGGCATCCGCTGGTTTACGGCGAATGGATGGGAGCACCAGGGAAACCAACCGTGTTGTGCTATGGGCACTACGATGTGCAGCCGCCGGACCCACTGGACGAATGGATCACGCCGCCGTTTGAGCCTGCGGTGCGGGATGAAAACATTTATGCGCGGGGAGCCTCTGATGACAAGGGACAAGTGTATATCCACATCAAGGCTGTTGAAACGCTATTGAAAACAGCAGGCAAGTTGCCGGTGAACGTGAAATTCCTGATTGAAGGGGAAGAGGAAGTCGGCGGCGCGGCGGTGGATACATTTGTGCGACAGAATCCGGAACTACTGAAGTGCGAAGTGGCGCTGGTTTCCGATACCGAGTTGTTCGCGCCGGGCCTGCCGACGCTGTGCGTGGGATTGCGAGGACTGGTTTATACCGAACTCGTCGCACAGGGCGCCGCGCAGGACCTGCATTCCGGCATGTACGGCGGCGCAGCGCCGAACCCGCTGATGGGGCTGATTCGCATCATTTCCCAATTGGTATCGCCGGAACACCGCGTGCTGATACCGGGATTTTATGACGAAGTGCAAACTCCATCGCCGGAGGAAATGGCATCCTGGAAGCGACTGCCGTTTGATGAAAAGGAATTTCTGAATAAGGAAGTGGGATCAGAGCGCTTGACCGGAGAATCCGGATACAGCGTCCTGGAGCGATTGTGGGCGAGGCCAACTCTGGAAGTGCATGGCTTTGTAGGCGGATTTCAAGGCGAGGGAGCAAAGACCGTGATCCCAGCCAAAGCAGCGGTGAAGGTGAGTATGCGGCTGGTACCCAATCAGGATCCGGAGAAAATCATGGCCGCTTACCGGCAACAGGTGGAGCGGCTGACGCCGCCCGGATTGCGCGTCACCGTGAATCTGCTGAGCGCGGCGGAGCCGATTGTGATGTCCACATCACATCCCCACATCCAGGCAGCCGCGCGCGCGCTGACGGCAACGTTTGGGCGCGAGACGGTGTACATTCGCGCGGGCGGGTCGATCCCGATTGTCGCCCGCTTCCAGGACTCACTTCATGTGCCGGTGGTTTTGATGGGTTTCGGATTGCCGGACGACCGGCTGCATTCGCCGAACGAGAAGTTCCACATTCCGAATTTTTTCCTGGGCATTCGCGCGGTGACGAAGTTTTGGGAGGAGATGGCAGACGGCCAGAGCAATTGAATCATCTCAAAACATAGCCATTGGGCGGTCGGGAAAGCAGAAATCAGGAGTCAGAAGTTAGAAGACAAAAGGAGGACTAGCTTCGCTGCGCCCTTCGCAAAGCCTCGGGCTGCGCTCCGGCCTGCGGCAGCAAGGAAGCAAATTTCAGCGCATTTATATCGGCATGACTGAAGTCATGCCCTTTCGTAAGCAGAGGTAGAAGCATCGTAAGGTGTGGAATAACAGGATTACAAGACATAAGGGCCAAAGATGGACTGTGAGAATCAGTGGAACCGTGGGTGGTCGCTCCTTCACAGTCACGGCTCGGATAAGCAAAAGCAAGTGCAGATTCCTCGACTCGCTGCGCTCGCTCGGAATGACAGGAGTAAAAAGCCCGCGATGAGGAAGGCGCTCATCGCGGCTACCAGAGCAAATTCAGGAAAAGCCAAAGCGGAA